>OCVV011361765.1_pt1 | contig 30306 bp, 53 predicted proteins | sample 1539721 | NCBI WGS metagenome assembly OCVV01 (sample SAMN02144230, study PRJEB22623) | gut metagenome | biome: sheep rumen | host: Ovis aries | place: New Zealand | reverse complement strand
ACTTTGTGAATTTGTTCTTTTGAAAACTTTTCCCAAGATTTTAGAACTTCTTGTTTATCATTGATATACATATCTTTTAGACATATTATTTCTTGTATATCAGTTAATATTTCTTTAGCTCTTTCTTCGGTTTCGTAATACCCTACATAAGTGTATTTGTCACCATAATTAAAAGTTTTAATTGCAACTTCATCTACACCAGGTGTTCTTTCTATATGTATGCTAGTACATTTTATTAAATCTAATTTATCTTGACTTCTAATCCATAATTCCATATCTATTCTCCTTTGCCTACTTGTAGATATTCTCTTGCTTTATAAGTATAACTTATTTCATATTTTAATTTGCCTTCATTATATAATATATTTCCTATACTTATTGTATGGAATTCATCATCTAAATAAGGACTATCACAACAACCACAACCACCTATTGATAAATTGTGTTTACGACATAATTCTTCATATTCATTTAAAAATTTCTCTGCTTTGTTAATTTCATAACTAGAAACTTTTAAATAGGATTCTTCATTTGGTATAACTTCTAATTCATTATTTGCCATTTTATTTAGAACAACTTGTATTCCTTTATATGTGCAAGGAAAAGTTAAACATTCACGATTATATATTGCAAATTGATCAATTATTTTTTTTGCTAAATTATAATTAATTTTAATATAAAAACAATCTCTTAATTCAAGCGGTATGCTTTCAATTAATTTATTTAATTCGTCCATATTTATTCTCCATTTATTTTGTCTTTTAATTTCTTATACCCAGTTACTAATATTGAATAATCATCTTTTAATTCTTTTAGTTCTTCTTCAAGTTCTTCATTTCTATTAGATAGTCTTTGATATTTGTTTGATAATTCAATATACTCATCTTCTTTGATATTACTTTGTCCATAGTTCCACTCTATATCATCAAATGTTCCATCTATAAATGTCATATCTCCGTTTTTGTGGTCTATTTCCATTTCTTTTGAGCCATCATCAAATTGAATCTTAACTATTTCATTTTCATTAAATATATAATCTTTAATTCTTATCATTTACTTCTCCTTCAAACTTTCCAATTACATAATACATAAATAAAGCTAAAACTATAAATGGGAAACATAATAGAACAAAGAAATCCATTAACACTCCGATCATTATTCCAAATGTTCCTACAACAATTTTATTTATTGTATTCATTGTTTCATCTTCATTTACTTTTTTAATAAATCCGTATGTTATCATTTTATCTCCCTTTTATTAAATCATCTTGACTTAATACTATATATTCAGTTCCAAATTTATTTTTTATTCTTTTATTTTCTTCTTTTCTTTTTCTTCTGATACTTTCTAAATCTTTTTTTACTCTCCATTCTTGTCTTTGTAAGAAAACACTTAGATTCTTAATTCCGTAAAATGTATCTATATAATCTTTTTTAGGCTCTATTTGATATACAAAATACATTGTTGTATCTTTAACTTCTTGTTTTTTCATTAGCACACCACATTTATAATTCCGTCTTCACTTGTACTAACAATTGGAATATCACACTCTGATGTAGGTTGTTCCATTATGTATTTATTTAATATAACTAAATCAGTTATACTAACTTTCCCATCACGATTAATGTCATAATTATTTAATCGTGGTTGATACATTTTTAATGCTATTACAAAACCTAAACCAATTGTCACCCCTGCAATTAATAATGTAAGTAATAATGTTTTAATTACTTCTTTCATTTTCATCTTCCTTCCTATAAACATATAAAATATATGAATTTCCTTTTTTATCTATTACTTTTTTTGTTTTCCCCTGAATTACTCGACTAATTGTGCTTTGTAAACTTCTATATGGTTTACCTAAATATAATGCTAATTCATATTGGTTTTCAAATGTTGCTACTGGTATATCATCAGAAGAATATAAAGCATAGAATCTTTTATCTTCTCTAGCTTTCATTTTCTATCTCACTTATTACCTTTTTAATTTCTTTAATATATTTATCTCTTACTTTCTTCATTTTATCTAATGGTACTTTTTTATAATAAAAGTTTGTATAATTTATTCCTTCTTCTTTACAAATATATGTGAAGTGAATATTATTAAGTTTTAAAATGCCATTAACGATCTTTTCTTTTTCTCCCATTTATTTTTTACTCCTTTACTCACTTGCTTTAAAATTATAAATTGGTTTAATTATTTTTTCTATTTCCACAGTATCTTTTATATGTTTTATTATTTCTTCCATTGGTTTATATGCCATTGGAGCTTCATCTATTGTTTCTTTATTTACCGAAGTTGTATAAATACCACTCATAGAATTTTTGTATTCTTCCATTGTTAATGTTTGTCTTGCAATATTTCTTGACATTGTTCTTCCTGCTCCGTGTGGTGCAGAACAATTCCAATCTTCGTTGCCTTTTCCAATTCCTATAATACAACCATCTCTCATATTCATAGGAATAATAACTTTTTCTCCTTTTCTTGCAGATATTGCTCCTTTACGAACTATATTATCTTCAAAATCAATATAATTGTGAATACATTGGAAATAATCATCACATATTAAATTCATTTCTTCACATATTTTATATGCTATATAGTTTCTATTTAATAAAGCAAATTTTTGGCATAATTTCATATCGTGTAAATAATCTTCTCTATCTTTACCTTCTAAATAACATAAATCTTTAGGTAATTTTGTTTTGCCATTATATTTATTATTTATATCAATTAATGCTTGTTGTATTTCTTTTTCTCTACCTTGTTCTTTATATTCCTTAATTATTTTATTTTTTTCTTCTTGCATTTCTTTTTTATAAGAACAATATTCTATTGCTTTGTTTTGATATATTTCAGCAACTTGTTTTCCTAAATTTCTTGAACCTGTATGAATAACTAGATATTTATTGCCTTCATCATCAATATCAATTTCAATAAAGTGATTTCCACCACCTAAAGTTCCTAATGATTTTTCTAACCAACCATCTTTATTTTTTAATTCGTTATAGCAATACAATTGTGAAAAATCATAATATGCAACTTTTTTTTCGTGAACATTCATTCCACTAGGTATATAATTTCTTATTGTTTCGTCTAAATGTGTTAAATCTAAATCAATATTACCTAAACTAACACAAAGCATACCGCAACCAATATCTACACCAACTATATTTGGAATTACTTTATCTCCTAAATTTCCAGTGAATCCGATTACACAACCTGCTCCTGCGTGAACATCTGGCATTATTCTTACTTTGCAATCTTTAAATGCTTCTTGCTCTAACAATAAATCTATTTGTTGTTTTGCAGTTTCTTCAATGTTATTAGTAAATATTTTTAAATTTTTCATTATTCTTCTCCTTAACTTTCTAAATTATTTCAAAACTACAACTAGATAGATTTAACCCGTATTTACAGCATAATTTTTTATTACTATTAGTCCATATATGTATTAATCCATTTTTATTTATATCTAAATGTAAATCACACATATCATAATTGCCTATTAAGAATTTATTTAATAAAGGCTCAAAGTCAATTACATCACTACAACAGCTAATTAAATAATATTTATAATCTTCTAATTTTTCATCATAATCTGTATGCCCTATTACATTCATTAATCTATAACCACTATCGTGTAATTTTCTTTCTTGAATTATATAAATTCCTCTAAATAATGGTATCTTATCTCCGTGTTTAAGTTTTACTGCTTTATTTAATAATTCTTGTGCTTGCTTATTTCTCATATTTATTCATCTCCTTCTTCCATATTTATTGTAAGTAATTCTAATGCAGTTCCATAAGCTGTTGAACGAGCATACGATCCTGTATCTTCTTCATTTAAATAATCTAGCATTGCTCTTTTTTTAAGTGATTTTAAATGGGTTTCTACATTCTCAATTAATGCTTTTAATACCTTTAATTCAGTTATTAGATTTTCTCCACTTAATTCTCCACTTTCTACTTGATTAATAATCTTATCAATTCTTTTCATATTTTCCTTCTTTCTAGCAATATCTTTCCTATTGCAATTATAATATATCATATATTATATATTAATGCAATATATTTTTGCATAAAAAAACAACTTTTTTGTAAAGTTGTTTCATTGACACCAAACTCGTAGCTTAACAAACTCGTGTCTAAAGTTGTTCTACTAGAAAGAAAGATTATGCTACTTTTAACTGTTTTATTTGTTCTTCGGTTAAAGTTGGTATTCCCAAACTTTCACATTCTTGTATTATTCCATCTATGAATATTTTCATTTCTAATGTTGTATATTCAGACGATCCTTTGAATACTTTATAATGTGTAAATACTTTCCCTTTAACTTCACTTTCTCCTAGTTTTTCATAATATTTAAAGAAACCTTTTATATCTATATCTGATTTAATTGATATTACAGTTGATTGTCCGTAATGTTTCAACATATCAAGATAAACTTCTTCTTTTGATAAATTTAATTTATTTCCCAGTTGATTAATCAAAGACCAAGCATAAGAGTTTTGTGTTAGAGTTCGTTGTTTATGTTTTTCTTTTATTTCATAAATCTTGGTCTTTTCTTGATTAAACAACCAATGAATTATTTGTTCGGCATTACCAATCAAAATTTACATTCCCATTTTCAATTAATGCTCTCTTTATATGAGAAGCCTTTTGTAATAAATTCATAGCTCTTTTATGATTATCTTTTATACTTACCATTATTTCTTCAGGACAACTGGCAAGTTTATAACCTTTTGAACTATGTAGAACAAATTTATCTGATAGATGATTTGCATATAATTCATTTTGCTTTTCAACGAGTTTACGGAAAACTCGTTCATCAAGTATAATATCATCATTTTTCATTTCTTGCAATAGTTTCTTTTTTGTTTTCCATTCATAATTAATATAATTTAAAATCATTTTTTACACCTTTCCTTTTTTACCATTGCCCCCTGAATAAATTAGAATGGTAAATCCGAATCTTCAGTTAATTCAATATCATTACTGAAATCTTCTAATGGATCGTTGCTTTCTTTTTTCTCTACTGATCTTGTTAAAAATTCAATATGACTTGCTTGCACCTTTGTAATTCTTCTTTTAGTACCGTCTTGCGTTTCATATTCACTTTGAATAAGTTTACCACTTACTCCTATTTTACTACCCTTAGAACAATATTTAGCAACATTCTCGGCTTGCTTTTCCCATACTACTACTGGTATATATACTACTTCATTTTCTCCTATACCATTTACTGCAATATTTAATTCTACTACACTTTTACCTGATGTTGTAGAACGAAGTTCAATATCTTTTGTGATATTTCCTATTAAGTTAATACTATTCATTTTAATTCTCCTTTATATAAAATTTCAATTTATCATAACAATGTTTATTATGTGCTATATCTACTGGTGTTGCTATCTCCACTTTTAATCTATTTGATAACGGATTCCAGATAACATATTCAGTACCAGTTTTTAAATTTAATACTTCTTCTTTACTTATTTCTTTCATTTATTCTCCTTTTTCTCCATACAATTAAAGCTTCTAATGGAGATAAAATAATATCAAATACAAATGCACTTATCACTACTATAATCATTGGTATTGCTAAATATAATAATAAAACAGATAATGCTAATGAATCAATTGGCTCTTCTTCTTTCATTGATTTTTCCCAAGATAGTCCTAATTTAGCAATATCTTTCATTACTTCTTTTGAAACTATAAACATATCTATTCTCCTTCAATATCATCAAATTCCCATACAACATATAAGTTGTAATTCCTTTTGTATGATACTCTTTCAAGTGAACTTTTTACAACTTTACCTTTTAACAATATTTCAGGGCTTTGTTGTATATTCTGTGCTAGATTGCTAATAAAATCATCATACTTTTTTAATAATTCAGTTTTTGCTTTTAATTCTTTTTTTAAATCTTCATATTCTCTTAATGATATATCAACTCTATTTTTTGTATCGTTTATTACAAAATTTTGTTGTTCTTGAATATCATTTTTTCTTTTCATTTGATACTCAATACCAGACATATCTATTTTTGTTATGTTATATGTATCTCTTAATAATCCCATATCTATTCCCCTTCTAATATCTCTATATGTATAAGAACATTAGCTTTAGGTGGTTGTAGTAGTTTCATAAGTTTTATTATACGATCTTTGTCTATGTTGTCTAAGTTATTAAATAATGTCTGTTCTTCACTTACAGTTGCTTTTTCTTCTGGCTCATCATCTATAATTTCTACTTCATAATTTAAAATTCTTCCATTATGAACTTCAAATAATTGTTTATTATTGCTATTCCAATATGCTTTATTAAGACTATCATATACATAAATATTATTATATACTTTTATCTTTTCAGGTACTTCTTCACCATTTGCTATTTTGTTTAATAAATCAATTACTTTCATTTATATTCTACCTTCTTTCCTTCCATAAATGCGTCTAGGTCAATTATTCTACCACTTTTATTATGTGGCAACCATATTTCATAATGGTGTTCAGGTATAATACCAGTTAAGTGTTTTACACCTTTACCATACATTACTTCTTGTTTAAAACATTTTTCTTTTTTATCTTTACTATTTGTTGAATATGTTTTTATATCAAATATTGCTATTTGATTAAATAAGTAATTATATTTTTGAAATAATCTTACAAATTCTTCAAATTCTTGCGTGAAACCATATTTGTTTTCTTTCAAATATTCTTCTATCTCTTTATGCACTAATGTTCCTTTATTTCTTGAATATTCTAAAACACTTTCAGGAACATTGTTATATTCCCCATTGCCGAGTAATCTTGTGACACTAGGTATAATCTTACCATTTAGCTTATAAGTGTGCCAAAATTCAACAAATTCTAATTCATTAGTTTCAAAATCTTCTATACCTGTAAGAATATCTATTGTTCCTGCATATTCAGTAGTATAAACCATTTTTTCACTTAATATTTTCATACTATTCCAAGTTCGTGATGAACATTTTCTAATGCTGTACACCACTCTAAATTATCTACTCTATTATTTTGTCTATTTTTATCTTTATGATTTATTTGTGGTTTATTTTCTTTGTTTGATAAAAAAGCAATTCCTACTAGTCTATGAATCATATAATATTTTGATTCATTTCCTTTTCTAAAACTAACTCTTAAATAGCCATTTGGCTTAATACAACATTTTAATATTCTTTCTTCACTTGTTCTAAATCCTCGAGCTTGTTTATATGTTCTTTTTTTTCTCTTTACTCTTCCATAATTACTAACTTGATATTTGTCTTCATAACCTTTTACATCTTTAAATATTTCACAAGCAAGTGGTTTTAAATCAAACCACCTACTTGTATTTATTTCGACTTTTTCAAATTTCATATTATTTACCTTGTTTTCTTTTAATGATTTCACTTGCTTGCTTTTTAGTTAAATCTTCAATTTTTCCAATACCATAGTAATTTAACATACTGTCAATATCTTCTACTAAGTCTTCAATTAATTCAATTTGTTTTTCAGTTGCTTTTTCTTCTACTGTTGTTTGTTTATGAAACTCATCAGTATCAGGATCTTTGGTATCATCAATTAAGAATAAACCATTTAAGCAATACTTACGGCAATACGAACTTGCTGTTCCTGTGCTTTGTTCTGAACTCATTCCTTTATGGTCGCTTGTTTCAGCAAATGCTTGGTTAGTTAAAACTGATTCACTGTCTAAGTCTTGTAATACAGCAGTTGATTTTAAGAATATTTTTTCTCCTACTGGCATTATATCATCTTCAATAGTAAGTGCTACTCTATTCTTTTGAAGTAAAGGCTTTACTGCTTCTAATATATCTTCACAACTACGGTAGTTATAACCGCCAAATTTATTAGTTTGATTTTTAGGAGCTTTTAACTCCATTTGAATATTCAATAATTTTTCTCTTAATGTTTTGTTTTCCATATTATTCTCCTTCTTTCATTAAAACATTTTTGATTATATCTCTTAATACTTTGTTATGTTTATATTCTTCCTGTAATTCTTTCTTGTAATCTAGTTTAGCAAAAAACTCGATCGTTAGCAATATTGCTATTACAAAAATAATTGTTTCTTTCATATACAAGTTATAGGTAGGAAGAAGATTTTACTCTTCTTCCGATTTATTACTTGTTAGAAAACTTAGTTTATCAGCAATTACTATTAACTGATTATTTTCTACTTGTAATCTTCCTTTAACACCTATTAAATCTCCTTTCTTAATATACTTAATTGTGTTTTCTAGCATAGTACCAAATAACTTAACATCTACGAAATCAGTTTCATATTCTCCATTTTCGTTTTTCCATTGTCTAGTTACTGCTAGATTAATAGAACTATCAGTTTCTTTTATATCGGTTGATAGTCTACCGATAAGATATACCATATTGTGCATATCTAAACCTTCCTTCTAGTAGTATTTCCTTACTACATATATAATATACCATATATTATAACATAATGCAATACTTTTTACAAAATTTCTTCAAATTCTTTTTGTAATTCTTTTAACTCATTTTCACTCATTGGTGTTTCTTGTAAATCTTCATTTAACCAACTAGGGTTTATTCCTGATTTCTTTGCTACAATTGTTTTTTCTCTTCTTGGGTTTGTTAACACCTGTATCAGATATTTTAAAGAACGAGCATTATTATATTCACAAATAGGAATAGCTTCTCTTACCTGTTCTATTGTAAAGTTCTCAACGATCTTGTTTATGATTTCAAAATCGTTAGGTGTAAGAATTGGTTTCCACTTTTCGATTTCTTCTATATATATCTCTCTATTATTATTTATTATTATATCTTTATTATTACCCTTAAAGTTTTCTTTAATACCCCCCTTAAAGTTTTCTTTAATACCTATTAAACTTTTCTTTAATAGGGGTAGGGTAATTTTTCGATATAAAATTTCCTTTGAATTTTCTTTATAAATCATTTCAGTTTCTAAATAATTTTTCTTGACTAAGTTGTTAATCCAATCACTTATGCTAACTACTGATACACCATATAAATTTGAAAAATATTTATTGCTAGCATAACAATACCCTTCTTTATTCATTAAACTTGTTATTTCTCCATAAAGTAATTTCTCATTGGGTTTCAAATCTTTGTCGTATCTTACTTCGGCAGGAATAATAGCATAATAGTTTGGTTTTTCTTCCATATCTATTCCCCCTTACTAAATTGATTTAATAAACTTTTATCAGTTAACATAAGAAATCGTAATCTTGCTTTAGAGTGATTATAAACAGTGCGGTTGCAATATTTACATATTCCTTTATCTCTACTAGGTTTAATTTGTTGTGAATGTCCACACTTGCAATAAACCATTGAATCCATAAATGCGTCACCTAGTTTTCTATACTCATCTTCTGAATAAACTGGATCAATGGGTGTGAATTTCTTTTTTACTTCCATAATTCTACCCAAGCATATAAATGCAAGCTAGAACAACGATAATCATTGCAAAGCCATCAAATAATTGCATTTTTAGACTATACCCTTCTTTAATATTTTCCTTTACGATAAACTTAATTAATTTCATTTTTACATCTTCCTTTCTCTATCGTACTTACACTATAACACCCAAAATTTTAAAAGTAAATAGATTTTCAAAAAAAATTTACACTTTACAAAATTTGTCAAATGTGGTAATCTAATGGTAGATAAAATTCAAGGGAGGAAAGTATGAAGTATAAGTTTGAACAAATATCTTCTGATAATTACAAACTTACCTACCAAGATAAATCATTTGAATTTAAGTCAGATGTCAATTCAACTAAAGAAATGCAAGGCTTAATAGCAAAAGCAAGAAATAAAATGATTATTGACTTAGCAAAAGAAAATACCAGTATTAAAGATTTAACTATTGAAAAGAAAGTAAATGGTAAAACATATTACGATAATTCAAATGTAATTGAAATGGAAAAAAGTTATCAAGAAGAAATAATGCTTGAATATTTCGATAAGAAATGTATTCAAATATTTAAAATGTCGATTCAAGACCTTATGACAGACATTGGATTAGAAACACAAGAAGAAGGAAAACAATTCGGTATTAAATTTATTCAATGTTTAACAGGAAAGAAACTTAATAAAGAAGATTTTACGAAAGCACAATAGAAAAAAGACATAGCAATAAAACATATTTTTCATTTGCTTATGATGAAGACCTAGATCAATTATATGCGTTCTATTGTGCAAGATATGAAAATATAAGCTATGAAGATTTTATGAATTTAGGAATAAATGAAGTAAGAAGAAAAATGGCAAGTATTCCAGAAAGTGAGCCATTATACACGATCATAAAATCAAGAACAATAAATACCGCTAAAATAAAAGATAAGAATGAAAGAAAATATTGGGAAGAATTAAAAAGAATAAACCGTATTCCTGATATATATATTTCAAATCAAGAAATAGAAATAGATTTAAAGAAGAAATTAGGAGAACAAAATGGAAACAAGTTTACAAAAGTTTAAAGAAAATTTAGAAGTAATTAATAAAGACTTTAGTCAATATAAAACTGAAAATGAATTATTAATATTTAATACAATTAAATTATTTGAAAATGTAATCAAATTAGAATTAGAAAGCAATGAATATCAATATGCTTTAAGTAAAAAAGAAATTACAAAAGATAATTATAAAATTAAAAAAATTAAAAAGGTAGTTCCTAAATCTACAATTACTGGTAAAAAAGAAGACCAATTAACATTAGTTGATAAAGAAGTAGATGTAAGAGTAATTTATAAAAGAGTAAATGGGTTAGGCTATTTTGATTGTTATACTGAAGCACCAATTGAAGATACAGATAAATTTAATAAGGAATTATTCGAAAAGATTAAATAAATCCCCCCTATACACAAAAGCTATTAACATTTAGTTAGTAGCATAGAATAGATATATAAAATCAGGTGTTTAAAAGGTATTATAGTGGCAAAAATAAGTTAAGCATACTCCGTTTGCAATAAATCTATAACTAACATCAATAAATGCTAAATTAACCTTTATATCTATTCTATGGTGCTAATTAAAGCACTAATTAAATCACCTTCCTTCAGTGCTACCTTAATTGGTAGCATAATGGTAGATATAAATAAAAAAGTAATCAGGTATCAATAATGCAGATGCAATACTCGAGGTGCTATAAACTGCTTGTTTCTTTTTAAAGGTTCTAACTTATATCTATCGTTATGGTGCTAATTAAAAGCACTATTAGACATTTAACGAAAAACTTATAAATCTAGTTTGCAAGGACGCTGTTGGTAATGTCTAGACACTATGATGTTTAGATACAAGAACTAAATGGAATCCTATTTTAAGTGGGGTAGTTCGACTAATACCCTAGACCACTAACGAAGTCGAACCGAAAGTGATTAGGGAATATTGTAAGTAGTGGTTGCAATATAGACATTACAATTAGGGTGCTACTTTAGTTAGTAGCATAAGATAGACAAAGAATAATAACTCAAAAGTTTTAGGACTTAGAGTTCCTTGCGGTTGAGACTATATAGGTTTGATTTGTCTACCTTATGGTATTAATTAAAACATTGGGAAGAATAAAGGGAACGAGCAAGTGGTGTATTAGGTATCGTTGGTTGGGTTGTGTAGCCACTTAATTAAAGGAGATACTATGGCTTATTTTTCTATAATAATTCCAAACTATAATTCAGAGAAAACTATAAGAAAGTGTTTAGATTCAGTATTATCTCAAACATTTACTGATTATGAAGTTATTATAGTTGATGATATGAGTACCGATAACTCGGTTAATATAATTAAAGAATATAAAGATGATAGAATAAAATTAATGGAACTAAACTTTAAAGCATATAATGGTGGTACACGAAATATAGGTGTATTTAATGCAATAGGAAATTATATTCTATTCTTAGATTGTGATGATTGGATTTATTCAAAAGATAGTCTAAAAGCAATATATGAAGTGTCTAGTATATCAAAAAGTGATTTAATAAGATTACCTTATGTAGCACATAAAAATGGTGGAGAAGGTAAAATAATGCTAAAAGAAAAAACAATAAAAGATATGGCACACACAGCCTTTGTTGCACCCTGGACTAAATGTATAAAAAAAGAAAAATTCGTTGAGTTCCCTGAAAATACATTATTAGAAGATGTAGTTCAACATATAGCACAAATAGATAATATAGAAACAATATCAGTATGTAAAACACCTTATGCAGTATGGAATAGAGATAATGCAAACGCAATTAGTTCTGATACTGCTAGATATGATGAAAACTCAAAGAGATATTCTTCAGTATATAGAAATGTTGCTGATTTAATAGATTTACAATTAAATAATGAAGAATGTAAGAAAGAAAGACAAAATAGAATAAATGCTTATAAAATTATAATTAAAGAAGATAAAATATTGAATCTAATTAATGGTGGAGAAAGTCAATGAAAATAGTATTTTATATGTATAAATTAAATGCCATAGGTGGAGTTGAATCATTTCTTTACTACCTAGCAAAGAAATATCATAATTTTATTGTATATTATTCAGAAGCAGACAAAGAACAGGTTAAAAGATTATCTCAATATGTAGAAGTAAGAAAATATACAAAACCTATTAAATGTGATAGGTTTTTTTGCAATTATAAATGTGATATAGAAGTTGAAGCTAAAGAAAAATATCATATTATACATTACGATCCATTGAATGTAGGCTTTGGTACTTTTTATGAAGAAGGTTGGAAATACATAGGAGTTAGTGAAGTTGCTTGTAAAGGCTTTAAAGAAATAACAGGACACGATATAGAACTAATATATAATCCAGTAGTAATAGAAAAACCTAAAGTAAAAAAATTAGAAGGATTAAACCTTGTTAGTGCAACAAGATTAACAAGTGAAAAAGGTGGAGATAGAATATGCAAACTTGCTAGAGCATTAGATTTAGCAGGAATAAACTATCATTGGAAAATATATACAAATAAAAGATTCTTATGTAATAGTAAAAATGTAGAAGTATTACCACAACAATTAGATTTAAGAAAAGAAGTTGCTGAAAGCAGTTATTTAGTACAATTATCAAGTTGTGAAAGTTTTGGTTTATCAGTATGTGAAAGCCTGATATTAGGAACACCAGTAATAGTCACTGACCTAGAAGCATTTCACGAAATAGGTGTTAACAACGAGAATGGTATTTTTATCGATTTAGAGATGAAAAACATTCCGATAGATGAAATAGTCAAAGGAAAGAAAAAAGTGTCTTATATGCCACCAAAAGAGTGCTGGAATAAGTATCTTAACGAAAGCACTGATTATAACCCAAATATCAGTGTGAAAGTAAAAATATTAAAAAGAGTATATTTAGTAGAAGAAGATTTACATTTAAGAAGAAACGATATTATACAAATACCTAAGTCAAGAGCTAGTGAGTTAGAATGTCAGGGCTTGGTAGAAATAATTGAAAATTGACTTTTTAGTAAAAATATGCTAGTATGTTGATAATACAAGGAGTGTATATAATCTAGGAAGGAAGATCGAATGTGTATAATGAAGATTTAATATTAGAACTTGGAAGAAAAGTAAAAAAGGGAGAACTTAGTTGGCAAAAGGCAACTCAGGAATATAATCGTATAATGAATGACAACAGAAGTGCCGAAGGTATAAGATACAAGTATAATAGCCTTAATGATGATTTTGAAAAACCAAAAGAAGATGTAGAAAGTGAAACACATTTTGCTGATGGAACTATTACATTAGAAAAGTCATTTACGAGTAAGAATAAAAACTTATCTCAAAACGATATATTAGAGATGTATGGTTATAAAGTAAGTGAATGGGAGATACTTAATTGGACTTTTAATAAGTGGGGCAAAGATGGAGAACTTAATTATCAATTTAAGTGCAAATTAAGACCAAAACAACATTTAACTATACAAGATACTATTGAAGTAGCAAAAGAGTTAATAGGAAACGATATAAAACCATTTAAAGTTGAATCAACAAAGAAGAATAAAACATTAAATGATGATCGTGGAATATTTTGTAATATAGTAGACTTACATATAGACAGAAGATGTTATGCAAGTGCTACTGGAGTAGACTACGATATAGAAAAATCAGAAGAGATATTTAATAAGATTATAGATGGATTAATTAAATGGCAAGAAGTAGAAAGAGTAGGACATTTATTCTATACAATAGGAAATGACTTCTTTAATTATGATAATGTAAATGGAACTACTTCAAAAGGAACACCATTAGTAGACGCAAATTATCGTGATATGTATAAAAAAGGATTAGAGCTACAAATAAAAGCATTAAAGACATTTAAGAAATACTTTAATCAAATACATTGCTTTTTAGTAGCAGGTAATCACGATGAAATATTAGACTATACTTTATACTTACATTTACAACAAATGTTTAGTGAAGATAGACAATATATATTTGATGAAGATTATAAAAAGGTAAAAGCATTTATGTTCGGAGATAATGCTATATTCTTATCACACGGAGATATACCAGCAAAGAAGTTAACAAATGCTTTACCAGATATGTTCCCTAAATTATGGGGAGATAGTAAATATAGATATTATTTTCAGGGACACTATCATTCTAATATGGAAGATAAAAAGACAATGCCAGGATTAAAGAGAATACAACAAGATACAATGATACCTACTGATATGTATGAGTACAATGGTGGGTATATAAATACTATTAAAGAACAAGAACTATATGAGTTTGATAAACATAACGGAGAAATAGGAACAAGAATATTAAGGTAGGTAATATGAAAATAAATATTATCAAAATAATAAAAGAGATTAAAAGAATAAAAGAAGAAAACAAAATGTTAAGAAGAAAACTTCAACTAATGGAAAATTTATATGATAAAAAAGCAAAAGATATAAAATATAAAGAATAAAGGTGGTGGAAAAGGTGGCAGGTGTAGATAATTTAATACCAATGAGTGAACGAAGCAAAGAAGAAGCAAGAGAACTTGGAAGAAAAGGTGGCATAGCGTCAGGTGTAGCAAGAAAAGAAAAAGCCACCTTAAGAAAAACCTTAGAACAATTACTTGATACAGTACCTAAGAGTGAATCTAATCCTGAAGGTAAAACATTTAGAGAACTAACAACAGAAGGATTAATGATAGGTGCTATAAATGGTAAAGCTGAGAATTACAAAATAATGGCACAAATGTTAGGAGAAATGGAAGAAGAACAAAATACTGAAACTCCAAGTGTCACTATTACAGTAGTAGATAATTCAAATCTTGAAAAGGCAATGTATGAAGAAAAAGATTCATAATAGAGAATTGACTTATAAATTGTTTGAGAAACCACCTACTACGAATAAAGAAAAGAAAATAGGAGATATATGGTTTGCTAAAGTACCTTATCACGAAAAAGGTAATTGGTATAAACCAAGACCAGTATTAATAGTAGATTATGTAGGAGATAAATACCTATGTAAGAAGATAACTTCTAAATATAGACCTGGAAGAAAGAAAATAAAAGTAGACGGACAAATCAGTTATGTTAGTTGTTATATAACATTAAATGAATATAACTTTTATAGTTTGAAACAAAGGGGTGTAAATGTTGAAGATTATATTCAATCATAAATTCCCTAACTGGAATGAAATAATAAATACAGATAGATATAATAAATATGCAGGAGCAAAACTAAAGAAGAAAGAAATGGAAGTAGCTTCTATATATTTGAGAAATATACCTAAGATAGAAAAATACCCTATAAAGATAAATTGTATTTGGTATGTAAAAAATATCAATAGTGATTTAGATAATAAGTGTATAAAACCTATACTCGATCAAATGCAACAAATGGGTATTTTAGAAAATGATAATATAAAGCATATAAATGAAATAAATCATAAAGCAATTAAAAGTGATAGTGATTATTTAGAAATGGAGATAATAGAGAATGAAGTTTGTTAAAGTTGGTAAAAACTATTTAATTAAAAATAGTAATGGTAAGATAGTAAGTGAAAAAGAAAAACTAGAATTAGAAAATAAAGAATTAGTTATTCAAGACATTAAATCAGAAGGTTGCGTAAAAGAAATAACTAAAAAGATAAGTAAAAATAAAAAGAGAATTAAGGAAATAGAAAAAGAAACTGCACTAGAAGAAAAGGTGCAAGATGAAGAAAAGCAAGAAACAATTTAATTTATATGAAGATATAATAAATCCGAATATACCTGAAATAAGTGTTCTAGGAAGTACACAAAGTGGTAAGACCTATGATATATGTGACGCAATTATAAAGTATTCACAAAACCTATACGAGTATGAAAAGGAACAAAGAAAGAATCCAGATTATACACCGAGAAAGTATTACGGCGGAATAATAGGTTGGACTACTGATACATTAAACGGAAATATAGTAGAGAACTTTAAAGATATATTAGAGAATGAATATCACTTTAAAGAAGGTAGAGATTACGAATTAAAGTTTGGTAATAATGAGAAATACCTTCAAATATATGGAATAAAATATTTCTTCTTCGGATTCAATAACTATTTAGCTTTTAATAAAATACTAGGTAAACCATTAATATTCGTATGGGTAGATGAAAGTGCAAGAATATATAGTTCAGCACAATTAAGACCTACATTTGATGAAATACCTGGTAGACAAATGTCATTTGCAGGACACCCATATTATAAGAGAATAGATAGTTTCAATGTAGAAGGTGGTAAAAACCACCCATATAAGAAGAAATATATAGATGATAGTGATTGGAAGAAATATGTATTCTACCCTTATGATAACCCTGTATTAGATACAGAAGAAAAGATAAGAAAAGCAGTACATTCTTTTCCACCTGGTAATCTAAGAAAACAAAAAGTATTTTGTGAATGGGTGACAGCCGAAGGTAAAGTATTTAATCATATTCAAACTGTATCAGAAGAAGAATTTAAAAGAGATTTCATAATTCGTGAAATAGGTATAGGCTGTGACTATGGTTCGGTTAACCCTACAACATTTTGTGGTTTAGCATTATGTCAAAATACAACTAATGGTAATTGGGAGTTAGTTCTGATAGATAATTACTACCACGATCCAAAAGTGGAAGGAGATACACCAACTACTGAATATTATAGTAGACAATTAAAAGCATTTGTAGATATGCTACACGATAAATATAAGTATGTTCCAGTAAATACACTTACAATAGATAGTGAAGCTTCACACTTTAGTAATAGACTAGATGTGGACGGAATAAGACACGAACTTGCTAAAAAGAATAATATGAGTGTAGATGAATCAGTACAACTTATGCAAAGTTTATTCTATACTGGAATATTAAAAGTATTAAAATGTGATTCAATAAGATATTTTCAAAACGGACAACCAGTGTATCGTGGAATGAATGTAGGACTAGATGAACTAGAAAGTTATCACTATGATAAATTAAAGAGTGAAACATCTGGAACAAATAGTTATGTAAAAGAATACGATCATTATGTAGATGGCAGTAGATATATAATAATGGAGTTTAAACTTACAGGAAGATGTCCTGAAGTGTAGGAGAATATATGGTAATAAAATGTAAGAAAACAAAAAGATTTCTATGTGAAATAAACTATGACAAAATAATTGCACTTCTTGAAAAAATGGGAGTAGAGATGGAACAACCACTTGAACTTATAATACCGTGTAAGAATTGCAAGACAAGTGAAATATACCATATTTATAAAGACCATTATGTATTTAAAGGGAACGATGAAAAGAAATGATCGTTTCTTTTTTATTTATTAAAAAAACTTTACAAAAATGTTGAAAAAGTATTGAACTTATAGTTAATATATGATATATTATATATGTAATCAAGAGAGATTACTAGAAAGAAAGAAGGTTAAAAAATGGAAAGAGAAAGAATTGAAGAAATTCAAAGAGCGTATAGTGACGCAGAAGAAATACTAAGTGAAATTGAAAAGGCAAACTCAATTGAAGACATTAATGGATTAATTGAAGATAACAATTTCAAACAATTAACAGGTTGGTTTGATTTAGAAACTTACCCAGAAGATGAAAAAGTCGATGAAGAAGGACTTAAAGAAATTAAAGAAGAAGTTAAAAATAGTCTTGAAGATTTAATTTCTTGGATTGATGATATGCTTGGTTAAGCATATCTTTTCTTTTGTTCGGCTATACGAACATTAGTTCAGTAAATATTTTTTAATAAATGATAAATTTTTGTTGACAATAGAACAAATGTATGGTAGTATAATTAGTATAGAAGTGCAGTGTATTTGACCGATAAGGTGCAAATGGAAGCATAAGGAGAAATAACCTTATGCTTTTTTTGTTAGGAGAAATCAATGAAAAAGATTACTAAATTCGTTAAGAAATACTATAAACGATTAAAAAAGTCTATTAAAAGATATTCAGATCGTTGGACTTTATATTTATATTACAATGGTTTATTAGTAAAGAAATTAAAGATAGATAAAAACGAAGCACCTGATAAAAATACATATTGCATAACTTTTAGAAACAAGAACATTGGTAAAGGCAAAATCAGTATTATAGCAAGACCAATAACAATTTTGAGAAATGATGAAAAACATAAAAAGACTTATTGGGGAATAATAAATGAAACTGGAGTAAGACCAGAAGAATAGGAGATAACAAATGAAAGGTAAATTAAGACAATTTAATCCACTTCAAGCTCCTTATATCAAAGTTAGAGTTAAAACAACTAGCCCAGGAATAACAAATGGTAAGCCAAACATTAAAGAAGAAGAAAAATATGTGTTAGCACCTAGTGCAAAGAAGATAGGAACATATATAAAGAATCAATTGTTTGGTAGTGATTTATTAACTCAAACAGAAGGTTTAGATATAAATTGGTTAATGCCTACATTAAGTAAAGCATTAGAGTTATCAGTTTATGAAAAGGAGAGTTTTGTATATATTCATTTATTCGATAATCAAGTATATCTTGAATGTATCAATAAATGTAATATTCACAACTTAGTACAAGAATATGATCGTATTAAAGAATGTGACATTATACAAGACTTTGAAGCAGGAGAATACGATTATTCGTTAAATAGACATATAGAAATATCTGATGGCAAAACAAATATGATATTAACTGCTTTCAAGAAAGAAAAAAGAGAAGAAGAATATCACGAAATCACTATTAATGAATTTAATACAATAATGGGTACTGATTATATGAGAGTATATTTATTACCTTATGAAGTATTAATTAACATTGATATAGGACAAGAATTCTTCAAAGACAGTGAAAAGTTCTTAAATGAAGAAATGGAAGTATATAACACTTTATGTGAAGAAGTTGAAAAGACTAAAACAAGAATAGTCACAAGTCAACATTATCAAACAAATGATATATATGGTAAATGGACGCCTGGAAATAATATGTATAATGTTCATACTATTAAAGTAAATGGAATAGATGATTTATTTACATTAATGCCAGGAGATAAAGACCACCAATTCTTCGAACACCTACAAGGTAATTTAAGACAAAATGATTATATAGATATATTCAAATTTTGTGATTATCAAATAATTCAATTAGCAAATTTAAGCCCTGCAAGTTTTGGTTATGAAAAAGATAATTACCAAAATGTAGCAAGTGTAGATTTATCAATGAATTTAACTGAAATGACAATAGAAGCTATTAAGAAACAAGTAGAGCCACAAATAAATAGATTAATTGAAAATATAATCAAATTACAAGAAGCAAAGAAAATACAAAAGAATAAAATTCCAAATGATATTCAATGGGATTATGGTAATAACGAAAAACTTGATGATGATAAAAAGATTAGAACATTAAAACAAGTTGAAAGTGTTATTGATATTCCGTATGAAACTAGAGCCAAAATAGTGACACCTATTATAAATAAATTAATAGATGAAAAAGTGACTAATGATGATCTAGTTAAAGAATATAAGAAAGAAAAAGAAAGTTTAAAGGTAGTGTATGAAGAATTCTAGTTTTATAGCCGAAAGTGTATTTGAAATGAATTTATATTATACCCGTAAACAAAACCAAACAAAAGAATTGTTCTTTAAATGTTTGAATGAAGGTAAATCAGAAGAATATTTTAAAGAAGAATTAGAAAAAATATGGGGTAAAGATAATAGTGAGTATATAGAAAATCAAATAACTATATTCAGAGAACAAATTCATAAACAAAACACAGGTTTAAAACTAGGAACGATTACATTAGTTGGTTTAGGAGTTATCAAACTAATTAATGATACCAATAAACAATTCTTAAAGAAGAAGATAAAGGAATACACAATAAGAAGTGGAAGTCCTTTATTAGAAACCGATAAACAAGATTATTTAAAAAAATTAGTGCCTAAATATACAAATGACACAGTACCATATTTCAGTAATGGTAAATTAATAAGAGAAGTAAAACCTAGTACCTATAATTCAATGAGTTATAACACAACATTAACTCGTAATGGTTGGGTACAAACATTAAATGACGGACAGGAATTAAGGCAAATGTTATTTTATATACCATTTCACAATTTTAGTTGTCCACATTGTATGCAGTATCAAGAAAGAATATTAACTTATGATGAAGCAAAAAGATATTTGAATGATACCGAAGAAGGTGCTACTGAAATTCTACACCCTAATTGTAAATGCACTTTATCATTTTATAACAATAATAAATTAAAGAGCATAGATTATGGTAAAGGAGAAGAAGAATATCATATCAGACAAAAAGTAAATAGTTTAACACTTTCTAAAAGCGAAATAAACACTGATATAAGAATACAAAAGTATTTAGGCAATCAAGATAAGGTTGATGAGTTAAATGCTCGTAGAAATGCTTTAAATAAGCAAATAAGAGACCTTAAAAGTCAGTTAGACACTGATGAAAAACAAAAGCAAGTAGTTGCAATAAAAAGAATTAAGTAAGTGCTATCGTTTTTTGATAGCACAGGGTAGTTGTATCTTTCCTTTTTTCAATATGACTGCCCTGTGGTGTTAAAAAGCACCAATGCACTTCTAAATAGTCGACAAAGTAGAAGGAGAAAAAAGTATGGACATTAGTAAATATGTCACAAACAAAGAGTTGTCAATCTCTAATGATGATATTAACATCGACAAATTGACAAAAGATATTAGAAAGGGTTTTGTATCTAGTGAAGAAGTAGAATCAGAAAGAAACTCAGCAGTTAAAGAAATCAACGATAAATATGCACAACTAGAAAATGATTACAATAAACTAAAGAGTTCTTATGATGATATAGAAGCACGAAATACACAATTCGTATCTAATGAAAAGAAACTTAAACTTGATGTTGAAATGGTTAGTCAAGGATTCAAAAAGGAACAATTTGAAGAAGTAAGAACATTAAGAGATACTTTATTCAAAGATGAAGCTGATGATTCAAAAGCAATTGGTTTAATCAAAGATAAGTATAAAGCAACTTATTTTCCAGATGAAGAAAAACAAGTTGTTGTTCCTGAAGAATTAGGTTTTGGAAATGCTCCAAAAGAAAAAGAGCCAGTGAAAGTCACAAGAAACACAAGATTAAGTGATTTATTAATTAAATAAAAAGGGAGAAAAAGATTATGAATTTTACAGAAATTAACTTAGATTTACAAGGTGTAGCAAAGAGAATCTATGAATCATTACTTTATAGAAGTGCTTTCTACAAAATGTTAAATCCAAACTACATTGGAGAAATTAGAAGAACAGGAACTCCAATGATCGAAGTATTAAAATCACAAGACACACAAGTAAACATAAGAGAAACAAAAGAAATTGCTAGTGCAATTACTCCAAGTTTACAAGGTTATTCATCAATTAAAGTTGATTTAACTGAATTACCTATGGATTATTCTATTAGAATTCCAGTATTAGTTGCAGGTAGCAACATTATGGGTACTTTAGAAGATGCTATGGACAAGAAAGACCAAGCAGTTGCTAAAGCTATCGATACTTACGGATTTGGAAAACTTGAAACTTCAGTAGAAACTGAAAGAAAGTTTGCTCCAGATACTAAAGAAGAATATATTGACGAATTAAATGCTATTAAAGCAGTATTATTCAACAAAAATGTATATGAAGATTATAGATTAGCATTAAGTGCTACTGAATATGCAAAATTAATCTCAGCATTAACTTCAGTTATTAAATATGAAACTGCTGTTGGTGTTAAAGGTGTAGATATGGGTACTGTATCAGAAGCATACGGAATTGAAATCTTCCCAGTAAACGATTCAGTTTTAGGAGATGTTAAAGGTTATGCTTTCAACCCTAGAGCAGTAGTTGGAGATTCATTCTTCGATTCAATGCAATTATTCAACGGAAATTACCCAGGTTTCCCAGGATACTTCGTTATCGAATCTAATATTTTATTCGGTGCTGAAGTTGTAGAACAAAACGCTATTATTAAATTAGTAGAAGAAGTATCTGCATAATAAAAAGTGAAAGGGGTGTCACAATATGACATATTTCACAAAAGAAGAATTTAAAAGCAAGTATGATTTAGATGTTCAAGATTGGCAAATAGAAAATGCTTGTGAAATGATATATTCTCAAATTGGTTTGAGATATAGAGAAGAATGGGACGAAACAAATTGTCCTGAACCAATCAAAAGAGCAAGTATGGAACAATTAAGATTTATTCTTGAATATGATATACCATTAATAGATAATCGTGGAGTAATCAAAGCAGGACAAATGGAAAGTGATTTAAAAACTGACTATTCTACTCTTGCTTTGAGAATACTTGCTAATAACGGTTATTTATATCGTGGAAATCCAATAAATTCAAATATGAGTATAAGAATACCTTTTAATTAAAAATGTTTAATATAAATGGTTTAAATGCCACTCTAATTCAAAATAATCGTGGTACATCAACTTATTATGATGACCAAGATAAAAAAGAAGTAGAAATAAAAGTTTGTCCTTATAATTCAGACCAAATAGTAAGATTTGGAATTGATACAACAAGTGAAGCAAAAGGTTATTTCATTGTTAAAGCTGATACAAATGTTCGAGAAGGGGACGAACTTATATTCAATGGAAAGAAATACTCAATAATTGAAGTTCACGATAATTGGATTTGGAATAAAATTGCAAACTTAATATTGGTAGTAAAATGAATATTGATATTGAAATTATTAAGGGAATTCCAGAACAACAAATAGAACAATTTACTGATAGAGTAATTTACAATACTGCGGTATTAACTAGAGAAGAAACAAAATCTCTTAATGCTTTTCCACAATTAAGTGGAACTTTGATGAGAGAAGAATTGGCACAACAAATAATTGGAAGTAATAAAGAATACGGGTTGGCTGGCGGTACTTCTTACGCAAAGGCAGTATATGATTACGAAAATGTAAATTGGACTAATAAATCTACTTTACCACATTGGTATAAGTCAGTATTTGATAAATCTGGAGATATGATTATTAACAACTCTATCACACGATCATTGAAAGGACTTAAATGAATTCAAACGATATTAAAAACAAGAATTTAGTTTTATGTGATTTTATAGCCGACTTAACTAATAAAAAATATAAAGTTAAGCCTGAATATTCAACGAGTAATAAAGATAACGAAAATGTAATAGTTATACAAGAACAAAGTGGAGAAAAAATAGTATTTTTTGATAACCCTAGTTTATATAATTATTACAATGTAGAAATATTTGCAAATTCTATTCAAGAAGCTAAAGATACAAGTGTAGAAATTGGCAACTTAATAGGAGAAAATATATATTTTGATTGGAAAAACCAAAAATGGCAAATAATGGTAAAACAATTTAGTAATCCTAGAACTATTGCTTATGAAGATATTCGTAGAGTTTCATACACTATGACTTTACAAGTAATAATAAATAGGATTGCATAGAAAGGATTAAATATGAATTGGTTTATTAACAATAGAGAACTTATCAAAAATCTAGCAATAAACACAGGAACTACTTCAAATCCTACATTTACTAAAATTTGTACTACTTCAGAAGTACAAGTTGCTACTGATTTAGAAACAAAAGATTTCTATGTATTCTGTGACGCATTAAAAAGACAAATTGTCACAGGTGCTAGCGTAGGATTAAATGGTACACTTAAAATAGATGTTAATAATGACGGAGATATTGCTTTATTAGATAAAGTTCATACTCTTATTGGAGAAGGAGAAATTTCTCAATTCACTAATGTAGAAATTGAATTTGACTTATTAAGTGGTGTTAACAATGGTGTATTAGAATATACTACTTATAGAGCAACTGCAACATTAAGTCTATCAGACATTGGTGGTAATGCAGAAGATGAAGGAGAAATGAGTTTCGAATTAACATTAATCGGAACTGCTACTGAAGTTGCTTCTGCTTAATCCTTAAATAAGTAGGAGTAATCCTACTTTTTTTAATAGAAAGGAGAAACTATGAATAATGCAGAAGTTTTAGTTAAATTTAAAGGCGATAATAAAGAATTAAAAACTGCAACTGAAGAATCCAAAAAAAGTTTAACTGGTCTTTCTAGTGCTGTTAAGGGTGTTTTTAAAGCAACTGCAATAGGTGTCAGCGCTACTGCTACTGCAATAGGTGCTTTAACTAAACAAAGCGTAGAAGCATACGCAGATTATGAACAATTAACAGGCGGTATCGAAACTTTATTTACACAAAGCCAAGAAAGTATTAAAAATTGGGCGGAAACTTATGGTGAAAGCTACGAAAAAACAGTACAAGAGCAAGGAACTGCTATTGAAAATGTTATGTATAATGCGTCAGAAGCATATAAAACTGCAGGATTAAGTGCTAATGATTATATGAATACTGTTATGTCATTTAGTGCTTCACTAAAACAAGCAGTAAAAGGTGATAGTTATGAAATGATGAGATATGCCGATATGGCAGTTATAGATATGGCAGACAATGCAAATAAAATGGGTACTGATATGGGAATGATTCAAAGTGCTTATCAAGGATTTGCAAAACAAAACTATACAATGTTAGATAACTTAAAACTTGGTTATGGTGGTACTAAAACCGAAATGGAAAGATTGATTGCTGACGCAAATGAAGTACAAAAAGCACACGGCAAAATGGCTAATCTTTCTATTGATAGTTTTGCTGATATAACTGAAGCAATACATATCATTCAAACCGAAATGGGAATAACAGGAACTACTGCTAAAGAAGCGGAAGGAACTATAAGTGGAAGTTTAGGAATGGTAAAAGCAAGTTATCAAAACTTATTAGTAGCATTTGCAAGTGGAGAAGGAATAGAAACTGCAATTGATAATATTATTTCTTCAGCAATGACATTTGGAGAAAATGTAGCACCAATAATTGAAAATGCAATTGATAGTATAAGTAAATATTTGCCTGAAGTTGCAAATAAATTAATAGAAGCAATACCTGGCTTATTAGACAAATTATTACCTAGAGCAGTTGAATTATTATCAAATTTAGTTAGTTCAATTATTCAAATACTACCTACCGTAGCACCTATGTTAGTTAATGCAGTAGTACAACTTGTTAAATCAATAGCTACAAATCAACAATTAATACCTTCTATCATTCAAGGTGTAATAATGGTAGCACAAGCATTAATAGATAATATAGGAATACTATTAGACGCAATATTCCAAATTGCAATAGGAATAGCATTTGCATTAATAGACGCAATTCCAATATTAATAGATAAAATTCCCGAAATAATAGATAGTTTAGTAAATGCTATAACTGATAATCTACCAAAGATTATTGAAATGGGTATATTACTATTAGTAAAACTAGGTATAGGAATGATAAAAGCAATTCCCCAAATAGTTTCAAAAATTCCACAAATAATATCTTCAATTGTAAGTGGACTTGGAAAAGGTTTAGGATCAATGATAGATATTGGTGGGAATTTAATAAAGGGACTTATTAAAGGTATTAATGGAATGAAAGACAAAGCAGTTAAGGCAGTTAAAGATGTCGGTAAAAATCTATTAAGTGGAATTAAGAATGTTCTAGGAATACACTCTCCTAGTAAAGAGTTTGCAATGGTCGGCAAATTCTCAGTATTAGGTTATACAGAAGCCTTAGATGATATGAAAAAACAAGTAGACGCACAAATTGCTGATACATTTGGAATTAGTCCACAATTAGAAAATTCAAGTGCATTACATTATAGTCCAAATGTAGTAGTAAATAATGAAGTTAATGTATCACAAGATCCATTAGGACAAATGGTATCTAATATAAAATCATATAGTGGTGGTGCTAAAAATGATTATAACTTCGGAATGGGAGTATAACCTATGATAAAAATATATATAGATAATGAAGAAGTAGTATGTGATAAGTCTTTTCAAATAAACGAAGAATTTCTATCTACTTCTTCTACAATTCTTAATAATGTAATGCCAAAATCTTGGGAAACAAATAAAAATTATGTAAGTAATTTCTATTTACCTAAAGATTATGCTAAATGTGAAATAAAAGATGAAGAAAATAATTTAATTTTTGAAGGTGTAGTAAGAAACACTGGAAATATTAGTTTAAATCCTAGAGAGCCTAAATATTGTAGTTTGGAAATATTAGACTATAAATGTTTATTATCAGAAGGTAAAACATTAGACTTTGTTATAGCAAATAAGACCGTAGCACAAGCAATTCAAATGGTAGTAGATGAAATAGCAAGTTATGGATTTGAACTAGGTACAATAGATTTAGACAGTGCTAATGATTTAATTGGTACATATTCTACATTAGATAAAACTGCTTACGATGTATTTCAATATATATGTGAAATAACACAAAGCAAATGGTTTACTAAAAGAGAAAGTAATGGAAATTTATCAATTAATTTTTATGACGCTGATAAAATTCCTAGAGCTAATGATATTTTATATACTAAAGAATATTGGGAACAAAACAATATTGTAGATATGACTTACAATTTCAATACTAGAGATTATAGAAATTCACAAATAATTAATTCAAGTGGTGTATTCTCAAATTCACAAAATAGTGAAGTACAAACTTACGATGGTTATTCTACAAATTTATTATTTTCTCTACCAATAGGAAAAATAGTAGATATACAAGTAAATGATATATCAGTTAGTTATGCTACTAAAAATGAAAAAGAACTAGGTGTAAATGCAGACTTTTATTATTCAGTAGGAAGTAATCAATTAGATATAAGTGATACACTTTCACAGGGAGATAAAATAGAACTTATTTATTACCCATTTGTTCAAGGTAGACAAGTTGTTGAAAATGAAGATGAAGTATCTCGTATATCTACATTAAATGATCGTAATGGAAAAATAAGTAGATATGAAACAAGAAACGATGTCACTGATATAAACGAACTTGCTAAAATAGGACAAAGTTATATTGAATATAAAGGTAAAGCAGAAGTTGAATTAAAAATAACTACTATTAATAAAGATATATTTAATATAGGACAACAAACTTACTTTAATGCTCCAATTGATGATATAAAAGGAGATTATTTAGTAAAAAGCAAAACTATAAAAGTAAATATAACTAAAAATACTCAAAATGTATTCTATGAGTACACATTAAGCAATACATATAATGGAGAAAAAGCAATTAACTACTTTGATAATCAAAGAAGAAAACAACAAGGTAATTTAGATGAAGGTCAATTCATTACAAGAAATATAGATATTGAAAAAGAAGCTCTAATTATATTTGATAACTTAAATATAGTTGAAGTTCAATTAATAGACAATATTTTAAATAGTGAATTAAATATGTCATTGACACAATAGGAGAATATATATGACAAATGAATATAAGATAAATTTAATTGATTGGTTAAATGGTAATTTGGATTTAGAAACTAATCCTAATAATTTCGATACATTTCAAAATATGAGAGAGTTAACAAAGGAAGATATAGTAAATCCAGATGGGAATGGTGGTACAGTAGTTAACGCAGTTCAAATAACTTCTCCAAATGGTAGTAATTCAACTTGGTTAGTTTTATTATTCTGGGACAGTAGTACACAAAAAGGTAAATTTATATTATTAAATGAAAACTTAGACAAAGTAGCAACAATTGATGAATACGATTCAGGTGTTAGCATTGGTAGATATTCAAACCTATATGTAGATGAAGAAGGAAGAATATATGGTATTGAATGTAGACCAACCGAACAAAGATATAGATTTGTAATTCTATCTAACTTCCTAGTAGCAGTAAATGGGGAATATAAGTGTGATATTAGAAAAGCATATAATTTACCTAATGCTTGGACTAATACCGATAGTGATACTAGATATGATAACTATAATATAATAAAGAAGATTCCAAATACTCCTAAATATGCTTTTTGGATTTATAATAATTCAAGCAAAAAAGGAGAACTTGGAACTATTGAAATAAATGTAGAACAAGGAAATACAATAAAAGAAAGAATAATTCAAAGTGCATTTTCTGGAACTGCATTTAGTCCATTTATAGAATACGATAATAATAACTTATTTACATTTACTTATAAAACAATGACTTTGCAAGATGAAACTGATATTGAAAACTATTTGAGTTGGACTTATACAGAACTAGCTCAACAATCAAATAATAATTGGTTTACAACTGGGGGTTATACAGTTTACTTAGATTATGCAATAAATGTAAGTATGAGTAATATATATTGGTTTTCTAAAACTGAATATTTAATCGTAGGTAGAGATAATACTGCTAACGATTTAATTAAATTCCATAAAATAAGTGAAAACCAAGTTGGAGAAAATATAATTGGAACTAATACAGTAATAAAACAAGAAGCAGGATTTACTTCATCATTACAAGTAATATTTACTGAAACAAATGGTTATTTATATTGCTATATAAGGGGTTGGAATCCAAGTATATTTGCTCCTGAATTTCCTGAAGGATTTAAAGAAATGATATATCATATAACTAATAAGACAAATACTATGTCAGCAAGTGATTTCCACGAATATGTAATGAATTATAGTGAAACACAACCATTAATACAAATAATATCTTCATTCTTCTTGGTACAAAGTATTTATAACTTATATAAATGTATATCAGGAGTAAAAAGATACGATATTAATTTGAATGAATGGGTATTCGATATTAATTGTGTAAGTGAAATATATAATGAAAATAATTATAATGGTACTGCTTATACTAACTTAGAATCATTAATTGGTAATCAAGGCATACTATACGATCATTATGGTGCTATATTTGCACGAAACTTATATAATAAAGTAATTCAAAATAATAAAACTACATATTCATTAGAAATACCAAATAATATGTTAAATGATATAACAATTACTAGAGAAGATTTAATAAGTGAATTAAAAAATTCTATGAATATGGAACTTAAAGATTTATCAAAAAATAGATATGAAGAATTAATAATCAACTTTATAAATACAATATCTATTGTAAATAATATAAATGATACACCTGTAAGTAATAAAACTGGTGCTACAAGATTAAATAATTCAATAAGTGAAGAAAAAGACTATGATGATTCTAAAATGACAAAATATAGAGTTAATTATAGTGATAATACCACTTATGTAGGAATACTTGGAAGTGAAAAAACTGATATAAAGAAATATCAATTATCACTATTTGTAAATGTAGATAAAACAATAACAAGTATAGACTTCATTAGTGAAGATGAAAATACAATATATAATACTATAACACCTACACTTCAAGTTGGTAAAGCATATATGTTAAGTGTAGATGTTTATATAGAATAGGAGAAAAATTATGGCACAAATAACTTATCAAGACAAAGTGGCATTAAATGAAAATCCAGATATTCCTGATATTAATAAAGTCACTGATGACGATATGAATGAAATAAAATCAGCTCATAATGATACCGATACAAAAAATGCTTCAATGTTAAGTGCATTTGGATTAACAACTGACACTTGGGTATCAGGAACATCATATACAGTAGGCACAATAGTAGTCTATCATTATAAAATATATGAATGTATAAGTGCAACAAGTGGAACAACAGCACCAAGTTCTGATACTACACATTGGAATGAAATATCAATATTGGTAAATTAATGTAAAGGAGATTAATATGATAAGAAAATGTTTGACAAATCTCTATAATTGTGTAGAGAGAGAGAGAGAATCTCTATTCAACAAGGAAGGGGGTACTATGGTTCAATAGTATCTCCAATAGAGAGTGGGGTGAGAGATATTTAATATCTCATCACTCTGGTGATGTTCTATGAAACTAAATCCAAAATTATTTA
>OCVV012835339.1_pt1 | contig 30309 bp, 31 predicted proteins | sample 1539721 | NCBI WGS metagenome assembly OCVV01 (sample SAMN02144230, study PRJEB22623) | gut metagenome | biome: sheep rumen | host: Ovis aries | place: New Zealand | reverse complement strand
TGAATTAATTAAGATGTTAACAGCCATCATTAAGAGTATAAAAGATAATCCAAAAGAAAAATAACTGTCAATTGTCCCTTATCAACTCGAAAGATTGTCAATTCGACAAAACTGTCAACTGTCAATTTTCAACTATCAACTAATTGAAATGAACGTAATAAAAACAGCAATAGAAGGCGTCCTAATCATCGAACCAAAGATCTTCGAGGATTCACGTGGCTATTTCTTTGAGTCGTTCTCCCAGCGTGAATTCGATGAGAAAGTGGGGAGGGTAAATTTTGTACAGGACAACGAGAGTAAGTCTTCCTATGGAGTCATGCGCGGATTACATTTCCAGCGGCCTCCATTTACCCAGAGTAAACTGGTACGATGTGTAAAAGGTGCTGTGCTGGATGTAGCGGTGGATATTCGTAAGGGAAGTCCTACTTACGGGCAGCATGTGGCTGTGGAATTGACAGAGGATAACCATCGACAGTTCTTTATCCCGAAGGGCTTTGCCCATGGTTTTGCCGTCCTTAGTGAGACGGCAGTCTTCCAATATAAGTGCGATGAGTTCTATCATCCAGAGGCTGATGGTGGCATTAGCATCTTGGATGATTCACTGGGCATCGACTGGCGAATACCCACCGACCATGCCATCCTATCAGAAAAAGATACAAAGCATCCGCTTCTAAAGGATTTCGATAGTCCTTTTGATATTAATGTAAATCTATATAAATAAAGAAGGGAAGGATAGGTCATTCTCTCGTAAGTAAAAAGTAAGTGCCAAAAGTGACCTGTCTGACCCTTTAAATATAATTGCCTATGAAGGGAATAGTTTTAGCTGGCGGAAGTGGTACCAGGTTGTACCCTATCACCAAGGGAATCTCCAAGCAGTTGATTCCTATTTTCGACAAACCAATGGTGTATTACCCCATCTCGGTGTTAATGCTTGCAGGTATCAGGGATATCCTTATTATCTCTACACCTGATGATCTTCCCGGATTTAAACGGCTTCTTGGAGATGGTAGCAACTATGGAGTGAACTTCGAATATGCAGAGCAGCCGTCACCTGATGGACTTGCTCAGGCATTTATCATTGGTGAGAAGTTCATTGGTAATGATTCTGCCTGTCTTGTGTTAGGCGATAATATCTTTCATGGTGCAGGTTTTAGCAAGATGCTTAGGGATGCAGTACATACTGCAGAAGTGGATAAAAAAGCTACAGTCTTTGGTTATTATGTCAATGATCCTGAGCGTTATGGCGTAGCAGAGTTCGACAAAGAAGGTAATTGTCTCAGTATTGAAGAGAAGCCAGCTAAGCCTAAGAGTAACTATGCTGTAGTAGGTCTTTACTTCTATCCGAATAAAGTTGTGGAAGTAGCAAAGAATATTAAACCATCAGCCCGTGGAGAATTGGAAATTACCACAGTTAATCAAAAGTTCTTGGAAGATGGCGAGTTGAAGGTTCAGACATTGGGTCGTGGCTTTGCTTGGCTTGACACAGGTACGCACGATTCACTGGCAGAAGCTTCGACCTATATTGAAGTCATCGAAAAACGTCAGGGTCTGAAAGTTGCCTGTTTGGAGGGTATAGCACTCCGCAAAGGATGGATAACCCCAGAAAAGATGCGCGAGTTGGCTCAGCCTATGCTGAAGAACCAGTATGGTCAGTATCTGCTAAAGATGGCTGATGAGTTTGAAAAGAATGGTGCAGGTAAAATAGATGAGTTCTAAGCGATGAATATACTCGTAACCGGAGCGAATGGTCAACTTGGCAATGAAATGCGAATAGTGGCCAAAGACTCCAAAGACAAATATATATTTACTGACGTCGTTGAGGTTGAAGGCCAAGAAACTACTATTCTTGACATTACCGACCTTGATGCTGTTAGAAGCATCGTCAAGGAGAACGATGTCAAGGTAATCGTCAATTGTGCTGCATGGACAAACGTGGATGCCGCAGAAGATCCTGAGAAATATGACCTTGTAGAATTGCTCAATGCAAAAGCCCCTGAGAATCTTGCCATTGCCATGAAAGAAGCAAACGGCTTGCTGGTTCATATCAGCACAGACTATGTGTTTGGTGGAGACCCCTATAACACTCCCTGCAAGGAAGAGCAAAAGGGTACCCCTACAGGAGTCTATGGTATGACTAAGTTGCATGGCGAAGAAAACATCCAAAAGAGCGGGGTGAACTACATTATCCTTCGCACCGCATGGCTTTATTCAGAGTTCGGTAAGAACTTTGTCAAAACAATGCTGAATCTGACATCAACAAGACCTCAGTTAAAAGTCGTGTTTGATCAGGTGGGAACACCCACATACGCATACGATTTGGCTCAGGCGATAATTAAAGTACTTGAAGAGTACAAAAAGGAGTCATTAACCCTGAGCCCCGAAGGTTTCGCACGACGAAGTCAACCGTTCACCAAGAATGGTATCTATCATTATAGCAATGAGGGAGTATGCTCTTGGTATGACTTTACAAAGATGATTCAAAAATTAGCCTTAGAAGTAGACTATTATGAAAGTCTCCCTAAACAGGGAGATTTAGAGGGTCTTTGTGACATCCAACCTTGTCATTCTGATGAGTTCCCTAGTCCAGTGAAACGCCCCTCGTATTCTGTGCTTGACAAAACCAAGGTAAAACAAACTTATGGGATTTCAGTACCTTACTGGATAGATTCATTAAAGCAGTGTATTAAAAACTTGAAGAAATGAAACGTACAATAGTAATTACTGGTGGTGCAGGCTTCATAGGAAGTCATGTGGTACGCCTTTTCGTGAACAAATATCCAGAGTATCATATCATCAATCTGGATAAGTTGACCTATGCAGGTAATCTGGCTAACCTGAAAGACATCGAGGATAAGCCAAACTATGAGTTCGTGAAGATGGACATCTGCGACTTCGATGCCTTTTATAATTTGATGCAAGAAAAGAAGGTCGATGGTATCATCCATTTGGCAGCGGAAAGTCATGTTGACCGCTCCATCAAAGACCCGTTTACGTTTGCAAAGACAAATGTAATGGGTACACTCAGCTTGCTTCAGGCGGCAAAACTCTATTGGGAATCTCAACCCACACCTTACGTATTGGCACATGAAGAAATGGTCAATGGTCAATCTTCAATATTCAATGTTTCTTGTCGCTTCTACCACATCTCTACCGATGAGGTATATGGTGCATTACAAATGACGCATCCTGAAGGTATAGAGCCGCCTTTTACCACCAAGGCCAGCAGTGGCAAGCACCACCTTGCTTACGGTGAAGAATTCTTTACAGAGGATTTAAAATATCAGCCGCATAGCCCTTACAGTGCTGCAAAGGCCAGCAGCGACCACTTTGTACGTGCATTCCATGATACGTATGGACTTCCTACGATTGTGACTAACTGCTCTAACAATTATGGCCCTTATCAGTTCCCGGAGAAGTTGATACCTCTTTTCATCAATAACATCCGTCATCGCAAGCCGTTGCCTGTCTATGGCAAGGGTGAAAATGTTCGTGATTGGCTGTATGTGGAAGACCATGCCAGAGCCATTGATACCATCTTCCATAACGGCAAGATTGCGGAAACATATAATATCGGAGGTTTCAATGAATGGAAGAACATTGATATCATCAAGGTGCTTATCAATACTGTTGACCGTCTTCTTGGCCGTCCAGAAGGTGCAAATATGGACTTGATTACTTATGTCACAGACCGTGCTGGACACGACCTTCGCTATGCCATTGATAGCAGCAAACTCCAGAGGGAACTGGGCTGGGAACCAAGTCTACAGTTTGAGGAAGGTATAGAGAAAACCGTGAAGTGGTATCTTGATAATCAAGAGTGGTTGGATAATGTGACCAGCGGTGATTATCAGAAATATTATGAAAGCCAATATAAAGGAAGATAATTTAATAGCTTAAAAGTATGAGAGTTTATATCAGACCCATTACAGAGAAGGATGGCCAACACATAGTGAAGTGGCGTAACTCCGAGAAAGTCCAGAAAGATTGTATGACCAAGGCTCCGATTACGTTGGAGTCACACATGCAATATTTCCGTGACAAAGTACTTACCGGCAAAAATATTCAGTTCATCGTTGAACGCATAGAAGAGAATACAGGCTTGGTATCTTACCCTATTGCGACCATCTATCTAAAAGATGTAGATAATGAGAACCATTGTTGTGAATTGTGTGTGTTCACCAGCAGCGATGTGGAGTGGGAAGCAGAGGGTCAGATACAAGCTACTAGAATAATCTTGGATAAGGCTTTCAACGAATATGGCATGCATAAAGTTTATGCCCGTACCTTTTATAACGAAGGTATCGAGATGCTTAAAAGTGTCGGCTTTACGTTAGAAGCAGTTCTGAAATCAGAGGTAATGATTAATGGCGAATACAAAGACATCTACCGCCTGAGTATTTTTAATCCTCAAGAAGAGAAATAATAACAATACAATTATATTAATTATGTCAATACAAGTATTAAAACCGAAATTCGAGATTGACGAATGTCTCGACGCAGTACGTGAGTGCCTCGAGAAAGGCTGGACAGGTATGGGCTTTAAGACCGTACAGTTTGAGGAAGCATGGAAGGAATATACAGGCCACAAGAATGCCTATTATATCAATTCCAATACCGTGGGTCTGCACTTGGCCGTGAAGATTCTGAAGATGAAGTATGGCTGGCAGGATGGTGATGAGATTATCTCTACGCCTATCACCTTCGTTTCCACCAACCACGCTATTCTCTATGAGAACATGCATGCTACCTTCGCAGATGTGGATGAATATCTCTGTCTTGATCCTGTGGATGTAGAGAAGAAGATCAACGAAAAGACCCGTGCCATCATCTTTGTGGGCTATGGTGGCCGTGTAGGTCAGTTGGACAAAATTATTGAAATCTGCAAGAAGCACAATCTGAAACTAATTCTTGATGCTGCCCACATGTCTGGAACCCGTGTGAATGGTGTTACTCCTGGAACATGGGATGGAGTGGATGTCACTGTCTATTCATTCCAGGCTGTAAAGAATCTGCCTACTGGTGATAGTGGTATGATCTGTTTCCCCAATGCAGAAGATGATAAGCTTTGCCGCCAATTAGCATGGCTGGGCATTAATAAAGATACATACGCTCGAAGCAACAAGGGAACATACGCTTGGAAATACGATGTTGACTATGTTGGTTACAAGTACAATGGTAATGCCATTATGGCTGCCATTGGTCTCGTCCAGCTGAAATATCTCGATCGTGACAATGCACGTCGTCGTGAGATTGTAGCTATGTATGACAAGGCCTTTGAAAATAATCCAAAGATTCAGATAGTAAAGGCACCATATCCTGAGGAGTGCTCTTATCATATCTATGAACTGATTGTGCCAGATCGTGAAGGCTTGCTGGGTAAGCTTGCTGAAAATGACATTTATGGAGGTGTACACTACCGCGACAATACAGAGTACTCAATGTACACTTATGCAAAGGGAACCTGTCCTATTGCCCATGAAAAGAGTGAGCATCTGATTACACTTCCTATGCACATGTGGCTCACTAACGAGGAAGTTGAGAAGATTGCTGCCATTGTAAACGAATACGTGAAGTAAATGATTTATGACGGCATTCTTGAAGGAAAGTATGTGAACCTGCGTTCGGTCGAAGAACAGGACGCAGAGTTCACACTATCGCTTCGTCAGGATCCTAATCTTACAAAGTACCTGCCTAAACTCAATATAACGCTAGAACAACAATTAGCTTGGATAAGAAAACAACGACAGCAAGAGGGAGATTATTTTTTTGTAGTTGAAAACAAAAAAGGCGTAAAAATAGGAGTTATAGGGGTATATAATGTAGATGGTGATTGTGCAGAGACAGGAAGAATTGCTATGATTGGTAATGCATTTGAAAGTATTGAGGCACAACTCCTTTCCTTTGATTTTGCATTTGATCATTTGAATTTAGAGAAAACTGTTAATTATGTGATGGCTGATAATATTCATGCATTACGTTTTTCTCAGTTGTTCGGATCTCAGTCTTCAGAACCATTTGAAGATAATGACGGAAATATGAGAATAGATGGTGTTATCACAAAAGCATCATATCTACAAAGTAAAAGTAAAATAATTAAAATGTTATATCGATAAAATGAGTAATTTGGAAAAGTACAACGCAGCTTTCTGCGAGACATTGAATGTTGAAGAGGCACAACTCGAAGGCCTCAAGTATCAAGCCGTTCCAGGATGGGACTCAGTAGGCCACATGTCGCTAGTGGCAGCTATTGAGGATGCTTTTGACATCATGATGGAGATGGATGATATCATAGACCTTTCTTCATATGAAAAGGGCAAAGAGATTCTGAAGAAATACGAAGTTGAAATCTAATTTAAAGGACAATAGAATGCTTCAAGGTAAAAACGCTATCATAACAGGTGCCCGAAGCGGTATTGGATTAGCCACATTGCAACTGTTCGCTAAGAATGGCAGCAACTGTTGGGCAGTCATCCATCGCGATGATGAAGACTTCTTAAATAAGATTCATCAGTTGGAAGAGGAATGTAAAGTGTGGATAAAACCGGTCCACATAGAACTTGACAATTCCGACTCCATCAAAGAAGGAATCAAAGAGATAGTGAAAGAAAAGTATTCTATTGATATTCTTGTAAATGCGGCCGGTATAGTCAGTCCTAACAGGTTGTTCACCATGACCAAGATGGAGGACATACGAAAGGTAATGGAGGTGAATTTCTTTAGTGCCATTGAGCTGACTCAGCTTGTTTGCCGCAGTATGATGAGGCAAAGGAACGGAAGTATTATCAATATTGCTAGCATTGCAGCCTGGGGTGAAGATACTTCTCAGATGGAGTATGCTGCAAGTAAGGCTGCTCTTGTGATTGCAACCAAGAAACTTGCAAGAGAACTTGGTAGTGCTGGTATTCGTGTGAATGCAGTTGCTCCCGGTCTTACCCAAACCAAGATGCTTGATGTGCTGGAAGCTGATGCAGAGGAGCAAATCAAGAAAGGCCTTGGCTTGCACCGTTTTGGTACTCCAGAAGAGGTTGCTGAAGTATGCCTATTCCTAGCCTCTGACAAATCCTCCTATGTTACCGGTGAGACTATCAAGGTAGATGGAGGAGGTACTGATTTGCGTCTTTCTATTTCAAAATAAAAGACATGGATTTAAAACAGTTTTCAAAAGAATTACGATTACAAGCCCTAAAGATGGCCTTCGACTGTGGGAAGAATGGTTCTCACGTAGGACCAGGACTGTCATCCATTGAAATCTTGGCAACACTCTATGGTGATGTGCTACATTTTGATGTCAACAATCCTAATGACGAAAACCGAGACCGTCTGGTGGTGAGTAAAGGCCACTGTGTGTTGGCGTATTACTCTGCTCTTAACAAAGTCGGTTTTCTGACGGATGAGGACATTGCCAGTTTTGAGACCAATGGCTCCCATTTTCACGGCCATGCTATGCGTAACTTGGAGAATGGTATTGAGTTCTCTGGTGGTAGTCTGAGCATGGGTATGACATTTGCCGTAGGATTGGCGCTTTCTTGCAAGCGGAAAGGTCTAAATAATCGTGTGTTTGCATTGGTGGGAGACGGAGAATGTGATGAAGGCTTGATTTGGGAAGCTGCTATGTCTGCTGCCAACTTTGGCCTCAATAACTTCACTGTGATTGTGGACAAAAACCAATTGCAGTATGACGGCTACACCAAAGATGTGATGAACCAGATTGACCTTGGAATGAAATTCGAGGCGTTTGGTTTTGATGTCTATGAGGTGGATGGTCACGATTGTGATGAGTTGTCTAAAGCCTTGAAGAAAACAGGCGAGAAACCAACCTGTGTGATAGCTAATACCATCAAAGGTAAGGGCGTTTCATTTATTGAGGGTGTGAAAGAGTGGCATCACCACACTTTGAGTGCAGAAGAGTATGAACAAGCAAGAAAGGAGGTTGAAGATGTTTGAGATTACAAGACTTTCAGCACGTTCCTGTTCTTTGTTAGGGCAGAGAGGTTCCATTTTTGGACAGGCTGTATTTGATGCAGCCCAGGAAGATGAGAAATTCATCCTTCTTACTGCTGACTTGGCAACGCTATCTGGTATGTCCAAGTATTTAGAGACATATCCAAACCAGTTCTACAATATTGGTATTGCAGAGCAGAATATGATTGGAATATCTGCTGGTCTTGCAGCAGAAGGGTTCCATCCTTGTGCAACTACCTATGCTACCTTTATTACCATGCGTAGTTGTGAACAGATACGTCATTTCTGCGGTTATATGAAGGAAAAGATTATTGTAGTGGGCTCTGGTGCCGGTTTAAGTCAGGGCTTTGCGGGCAATACTCATTATACGATTGAGGACCTGGCCGTGATGCGCTCCATCCCCAATATCACGATTCTTTCACCTGCTGATGCTGCATCAGCCGTTAAGCAGTTTGAATTGGCACGAAAGGCACCTAACGCTGTCTATATGAGACTAACCGGTAACTTGAATTGCCCAATGGTTTACAAAGAAGAGACAGCCTTCGAGATAGGGAAAGCCAAGAAATTGAGCGAGGGAGCCGATGTAGTAATCTTTGCTGTGGGTACAATGGTGAGTACTGCTATGAAAGCAGCCAAGCTGTTATCAGAAATAGGTATTACAGCAACGATTTATGATATGTTTACAGTAAAGCCAATTGACCATGAAGCCGTGAAGGAATCAAGGAATTTCAAACTGGCAGTTACTATTGAGGAACATAGCAAGTTAGGTGGCCTAGGTGCTGCGGTCGCTGAGGTCATGACAGAATCGACGGGGATGCCTAAGCTTTTACGTTGTGGTATTCACGATAGCTTTGACTTGGCTTGTGATTATGAGGGGCTGCTTGCCCAGAACAGACTTACGCCAGAATTGATAGTTGATGATATAGAGGCCGCCTTGTAAATATGCATCAATATACCATTCTTGTTAATGGCAAGTCCATGCCGGTTTATCGGTTTCGCTATGAACCTGTGGATTCCAACATGTTCTTCATCCCCATTGGTGATACAGGAGTGGTATTTGATCCCAATATTTCTGAGGACCTTATACACTTGTTCAGTCAGTGCGGAACAAAGCGAGTACAAATCATATTGACCCACGAGCACTATGACCATACGACAGGTGTGAAATGGCTTCAAAGTAAGATTGATGCTCCCATTTTTTGCCATCAAGACTGTGCATACTACATTTCCTCGGAGAAAGGGAATACACCTCGTTTGGTGGCAATGGCATTAAAGACAAAGGATTTGGCAGACGGCGGGCATCGCTGTGACGATTTTCTGTCAGCTTATATCCCCTATACGTTAAAAGCGGATAAAACATTTGGAGGAAAGGGAGAGATATCAATAGGGGATTGCTCCTTCAGATGTTACTCTACACCTGGGCATAGTCCAGGAAGTGCTTGCTATATACTGGAGAATCAATATGTTTTTACAGGAGATTCCTTGATACAAGATGCTCCTACGATAACTCGCTTCAGAACGAGTAACAATGATGACTATGAAGGTATAACCCGACCTTTCCTTAAGTCATTGGATATGAATATGCAGGTCTTCCCTGGACATGGGGAACCTTTCATAATAAGCGAATCAAAATACTTATAAATGTTTCAATTAGATAGATATAAAAACAATACTGCCGTCATCACCGATAAAGGAGAACGGCTGAGCTATGAAGAATTAGCGGCTACGTCAAAAGCCTTTGCACAAGCCATTCCACAGAAAGGCCTATTGTTTTGCCTTTGTGAAAACAGAATAGGATCTTTTGTGGGCTATGTGGCCTGCATGGAACACCATATACCTATAGTATTGCTTGACGGTAGCAAGGAGTTGTCAGTGTTGCAAAACCTGACGGCTATCTACCAGCCGGAATATATCTGGGCAGCAACCGACAAGGTGGCAGAAATAGGCGGTGAGACCATTTACAGTTATGCCAATTTCTCATTGCAGAAAATGCATTATGAGATAGAGGTAGAGAAACCGGAAATCAACCCTGAACTGGCTCTTTGCCTCACAACGTCTGGCAGTACGGGTTCTCCAAAGTTCGTGCGCCTGTCTGAAAAGAATGTACTGGCTAACGCAGAATCCATTGCAGAGTATCTGGAGATAGACGAGAACGAACGACCCGTGACCACACTGCCATCCTACTACAGTTATGGTGTGTCGGTCATCAATAGCCATTTGATAAAGGGTGCAACCATCCTTTTGACAGAAGGAACAGTGGCACAGCGTGATTTCTGGAACTTCATGAAGGAGAATAAAGCCACTTCAATAGCCGGAGTCCCCTACACCTACGAGATGCTGAAAATGCTTCGCTTCTTCCGGATGGATCTGCCCTATCTGAAGACTATGACGCAGGCCGGTGGCAAGTTGAACAAGGACATCGCAAAAGAATACATCGAGTTTGCTCAAAGCAAGGGGAAACGCTTCTTCGTGATGTATGGCCAGACGGAGGCAACAGCCCGTATGAGTTATTTGCCTTTGGAACACGCTTTGGATAAGTATGCCAGCATCGGTATTGCTATCCCCGGAGGAAAGTTCTCGCTGATGGATGTCAATGGAAAAGCTATTGAAGAACCCGACGTGGATGGCGAACTGATTTATGAAGGTCCGAATGCAAGCCTCGGTTATGCAGAATGTCGTGCAGACTTGGCTAAAGGCGACGAGAACTATGGTGTGCTGCATACAGGTGATGTGGCACGCAGGGATGCAGACGGCTACTACTACATCACAGGACGCATGAAACGCTTTGTGAAGGTGTGGGGCAACCGCTGTAATCTGGATACCACGGAACAGTTGGTGAAGTCCATCACCACCAGTTGTGCTTGTGTTGGTGTGGATGACAAGATAACCATCTTTGTGACGCAAGAAGGGTTGAAAGACACAATCGTTAAGATGCTGGTTTCAAAGACCGGCTTTAACAACCGTGCATTTGAAGTGAGAGTGATAGATGCAATTCCCGTAAAGAGTTCGGGTAAACTGGACTATCAGGCAATGCAAGCGATAATCGAAAACAAATAAGAATTAAGAATATATGACACTGGAAGAACTATTGGAGATTGCTCCGTATTCCTTAAGTAAAGAGGACAAACACAATGTGCTGGATGAATATTTGCTCAATCTCAGTAAGTATCACTATGAGCATAGTGCAGAGTATAAGAAGATGCTGGATGCAACAGGTGTTGACCTGAACAAGATTCAGCATTATGAGGACTTGCCCTACCTGCCCGTGAGCCTGTTTAAGGACTTGACATTGCGCAGTGTGGCAGAGGATGAGGTTATTAAGACCATGACATCCTCTGGAACTACCGGACAGAAGACTTCAAAGATTTATCTTGACCGTGAGACTTCCGCCAACCAGACCAAGACGTTGACAAAGATTGTCTCTTCATTGCTTGGCAACAGGCGCGTTCCGATGATTATCCTGGACAGCAGCAATGTGGTGAAGGACAGGAATATGTTTTCTGCCCGTGGTGCCGGTATTCTTGGCTTCTCAATGTTTGGCAGCAAGCGTATGTATGCGCTGGACGAGAACATGGAACTGGATATTGAGGGCATGAAAGCCTTCTTGGAAGAGCATAAGGATGAAACCATCTTCCTCTTTGGCTTCACATTCATGATATGGCAGCACTTCTACAAGAAATTGAAAGAGAGCGGTTATAAGCCCGACCTTTCGAAGGGTGTGCTGATTCATGGTGGCGGTTGGAAGAAACTGGTGGCAGAATCCGTTTCCACGGCTCAATTTAAGCAGTGCCTGAATGATGTCTGCGGCATCAAGGTGGAGAATGTTCACGACTACTATGGAATGGTGGAGCAGACGGGTACCATCTATATTGAGTGCGAATGCGGACACCTGCACGCCTCCAACTTCTCGGATGTCATTATCCGCAACCCCAAGGATTTCTCGGTAGCCAAGAACGGCGAGACGGGTATCATCGAGGTGGTGAGCGTTTTGCCTAAAAGTTATCCCGGGCACGTGTTGCTGACGGAAGATGAAGGTGTGGTATTGGGTGAGGATGACTGCCCTTGCGGACGTAAAGGCAAGTATTTCCATATCCACGGGCGTATCAAGAATGCGGAGATCCGTGGATGCTCGGACACCTATGCTGCCAAGTTCGGTAAACTGAGCGGTCTGGAGTATGTGATTGGTGACGACCATACCATTGAGCAGATGCCCAAGGTTCCGGCATTGCCTCCGTTTGCAGAACCGGTTGTCAGTTTCTTCAACGACCTGTCCAAGCTGGTGATGCAACGTGGCCGCCAGAATTCCGACGTAATGACCTTCGGCTTCTGGTGCCGTAAGGGAGCTTTGATGAAGGAAAAAGAAAAGTATCAGGATATTGAGCGTCGGTTGGGACGTGGCATCGTGTTCCACAGTACTCCGAGCAATGTGCCGGTGAACTGTGCTTTCAGTTTTGCATCAGGACTGCTGGCCGGTAATGCCAACATTGTGCGTTTGCCAGCCAAGGATTTCCCGCAGGTGCAGATTATCAGCGACTGTGTCCGCGAGTTGTTGGAGACCACTCATAAGGATATGGCTCCGTATATCTGCTTTGTGAAATATCCGCCTATCAAGGAGATTACCAACCTGTTCTCTGGCATGTGCCAGAGCCGTGTGGTCTGGGGCGGTGATGCCACCATTGCAGAAATCCGCCAAAGTCCTTTGCAGCCCCGTACCAATGAAGTGAACTTTGCAGATCGTTATTCGTTTGCAGTACTGAATGGTGATGCATTCCTTGATGCAGAAGACCAAGACAAGGTGATTCAGAACTTCTACAATGATACCTATTTCTCAGACCAGAATGCCTGTACAGCGCCACGTATCATCGTATGGTTAGGTGAGCGTAAGGCTGAAGCCAAGGAGCTGTTTTGGAAGAAGGTGGTGGAGTATGCAGAGAAGCATTACAACATAGCTCCAGTGCAGACTATCGGCAAGATGAGTGCTTTGTATAAAGCCGCTGCCAATCTGGATTTAGCAAAGGTGACAGTTGAGCAGCCTCTACTGACCCGTATTCAGGTGGACAACCTTGACCCGAAACTGATGGACTATCGCTTCAACAGTGGCTATTTCTACGAGTATGATGCCGATACGCTGACCGACATCTTGCCCATCGCCACTATCAAGAGTCAGACGGTTACTTATTATGGGCTGACCAAGGAGCAGATAGTCAAGTTTGTCAACGAAGACCATCCACATGGAGTGGATAGGTTTGTCCCCTTAGGCAAGTCGATGGACTTCACACTGATTTGGGATGGCTATGATTTGATAACAACATTGTCACGCATAGTAAATATAATTTAAATAGCTTTGAACATACTTGTAACAGGCGCCAACGGTCAGTTGGGGCAGGCTGTGAGGGCTGCCTCGATTAAGTCGAATAATCATTTCATTTTCTCTGACGTTTATACTATGGATGATGAAAACTGATGAGAGTTGATCTTATTAGCTTGTCATTCTTCGCCTGTTTTCTTAAAGCAAAATAATGTGTAAGGTAAGAAAATAGTTTTAGATGCAATACCTCGTCATTTTTCTTTTGTTTGTCATTTTAGGAATTGTTAGAAAAAAATCCAAATTCATTCTTATTTGTATCTATGGATTTTTAGCCTTAGTGGCAGTAAGTTTTACCAATGGGCATGACATAAATCTTTTTAAGGATGGTTATGACATGCCCTTTGTAGATACAGAAAATGAGGAGATGTATAGATCTACATTATTTGCAAATTTTATAATATTATTAAAATTTTTGGGGTTTAATTTCTCTGATTTTAGAATTGTATGTGTTATTTTATGGTCTATACCTATACTTTTTTTTGTTTTAAAATATTCAAAGTATCCTACATTTGTAGTAGCTGTTTGCGCGTACTTTCCACTATTAACATATGGCTCTCTTATAAGAAATGGTTTGATGGCAGGAATAGTCTATTTTGCATTTCATGTATTGCTCAACAAGCAAGGAATTAAGGGTATGTTTTGGTATGTATGCTTAATAGGATTTGCAGGTCAGATACATAATACGGCTTTTCTTTATCTACTAGCACTTGTTGCTATAGGATATAAAATAGGGACGGGTATGCTATTGAGATGGTGTGTGGTTATTACCCTTGTAATGAGTTTTGCTTTTCAAACAGGCTTGTTGAGTAATTTGGTCTCACCAATTGTTGGTGAATATTATTCATATGCGTATTTTTCGTCAAAAGGCGAATTCCTAATTGGTCATATTCATTATATATTATTTATAGTAGTTAATTTATGGGCTGTTACTATTGCCGAAAAAGAAATAAAGAAATATGTGGTAGGAAGCGACCAATTATATATTTACTCGCGTTTTGTGACAAGATTAAATATCTTGATGCTTGTTTTCATCCCTTTTTTATTTATTTCTGTGACATTCTATCGTATATTCCTCAATTTACTTATTTTAAACGTTATTTCCGTATCGAATGCTCTTGCTATAGTTGCCAGGCGAAAGTCTCAAAAAGTACAATTAATGAAGAATATTTTTATTATTGCATACATTATGGAAGTGTATATGTATAATTTGGGGATGGGAGAATTTACTCTATTTTGGGAGAGTATTTCTATATAAAAGAGAGTGGTCTTATGAAAGTTGGAAACTTATCAAAATCCCAAGTCTTAGGAAACTCTTTGTGGAAATTCTTTGAAAGTGCTGGAGTACATTTGCTTCAGATGGTAATAACCATCTTGTTAGCAAGAATGCTGACTCCCGATGACTATGGACTAATGGCTATAGTCCTAGTGGTAATTACGTTCTTGGGATTATTTATTAATTCTGGTATATCTTCATATCTTGTATATATGAAAGAGATCAGAAAACAAGATTTCCTGACACTATTATTGTTTAATGTTATTGTGTCGATATTTTTAATGTTACTCCTATTTGTTTTTGCCGATGCTATAGCTAATTACTACTCCGCTCCATCTCTTTCTCCTTTAATAAAAGCGATGTCTATTACGCTTCCATTTAGTGCAGTTTCTTCAGTGTATAATGCTTATGCAATGAAGATGTCTTTGTTTAAGACTCTTTTTATCCGAAATATCATAGCCCTTCCTGTTTCAGGAGTAATAGCTTTGATGTTGGCTTTTAGTGGTTCTGGTGTATGGGCATTGGTAATTTACCAAATCTGTTATATGCTCTTGCTTTCAATAATTATAGTTTTTACGATAAAAATAGATATTGATGGAGAATGGAAGTTGGACTCACATATCATAGCACCTATGTTGAAATTTGGTGGATTTACAATGCTATCATCTGTTATTGCCTTTGTAAGTGATAGTATAAGTGACTTACTGATAGGAAAACGTATTAATACGGCGCAACTAGGGTATTATAATCGAGGCTTTACATTTCCCAGTGTCTTTATGAGTGTAGTTAACGAAGTTCTTTCAGGTGTTTTGTTTCCAGCTTTTGCTTCGTATACAGATGACATTATTTCATTAAAGGATAAGTGTAGAAAGACATTGAGAATTCTATATTATGCGATTTTTCCTCTGTTGTTTGGTCTAATAGGATGTGCAAAACCATTAGTAATAGCATTATTATCGACAAAATGGGAAGAGACAATACCTGTAGTGCAGACATATTGTTTATTTTTCTGTTTTACACCAATACTTCAGGCGATGTCACAAGTATACCTTGCTTTAGGCTTGGTAAAATTACGAACATTTGGAGAAGTGTTAAAGATGATTCTTACGATTGCCGCTCTCTTTCTTTTAATTGATTATGGTATTATAGCTGTAGTTCTTGCCCGCACATTGGTTAATTTTATGCTTTTAATATATACAATAATCATCGGCAAATGGAAAATGAATTATGGTTTTTATGAAGTATTAAGAGATATGGTTAAACCATTGTTTCTTAGCTCTATTCTGTTATGTTGTATATTTCCAATCATCTATATCCCAATACCCCAGTTTTTGATATTATTTATACAAATCGTGGTGGGTGTTACGATATACATTTTAGCAACGAAGTTTTTTAAGGTAAAGGAGATAGATGAAATAAGGGATTTATTTTTTTCTAAAATTAAGAATCATTATTAATTGTATGGAAACACGGACAAAAATTTTAATAGAGGGATATAGCCATCTTCCTACATATGATATGCTTGTACAGAGTTTCAATCGGTTTTGTAATATTATACCTATTGACGTAAGATGTAAATTAAGTAGAAACATTAATAAATGCGATATACAATGGTGTGATGTCCTTCTTCTCGTTAGGGGCGATAATCCTTTAAGCGCTTATTTAGCGCAGACTGCAAAACAAGCAGGAAGAAAGGTAATATTGTTTTTGGATGACGACTTGGTGGCAGTTAGGTCAGAGGTAATATCATTCGAAAACAGATATTGTTATAAATCTCTTATCAAAGTGATAAATACTGCTGATTATCTGTTAACAAGTAGTAGTTATTTAGGTGACAAGTATAAGAGAAATTACAGTTTAAAGTATGTACAGATAAATACGGATATTGGTAAGGAACAAATTGCTCATCTACCTCATTTAAATAAAAATGGGCAGATTAAGATTATATACGCAGCGAGTCGTGGGCATAAAGTCTTCTTTGAAGATTTAATTTCACCTATTCTGAATAGATTATATGACAGATACGGAAAACGCGTTTCTGTTACTGTTATTGGCCCTGATGTAAGCGTGAATGATATTAAATTAGAAGTTTTAAACCTAAGACCAATGCCGTTTGAAGAATATCGTAACTATATGAATAATAATAATTTTGACATCGGTCTGGCACCTTTGTATGATACTGAAATCTGCCGATCTAAATATTTTAATAAATACTTGGAATATACTATAAACGGAATATGTGGTATATATTCGGATGTGATTCCATATACTATAGCGGTAAGAAATGAAGAAAATGGCTATTTGGCAAATAATACTTTAGACGACTGGTATACTGTCATTTGTAAAGCAATAGACGATATCGATAAGAGTACAAAAATTGTAGAGAATGCGCAAGAGGACGTCTTGTTAAACTATAGTGTTGATGCAATCGCATCAAAACTATATGCAGATATGAAAGATGTTTTTGAGTATAGAGCACAAGAAAAACAACAGCCCCAATGCGATAGAATGTATATCAAATATCTGTCAAAAGCGGTATATCGAAACATTTTAAAATGCATTGATCGATACAGACAAAAAGGTTGGAAATATGTTGTGAAGGAAATATTATATCGTCTTAAGTTTTCATCGAAGTTGCCAAGCCATTTTTAGAAAAGTTCTATTTGTACTTAAGAATTTATTCTTTTATACGATAAAAGATGCGGGATTATAACGAATAAAAAGCTTATAGAATGTAACAATAAATAAAATATTATGTTGAAAGTATGAAAATAATTGGAATTGTTGTTTTATATAACCCATCTGGCAACTATTTGACAAATTTGGAAATTCTTTCATCACAAGTTGATTCTTTATGTGTGATAGACAACTCAGATGAAACTCACGAGGAAGAATTGTGGAAAGTTAAAAACTTGGTATACTTTCCCCAATTCATGAATTTAGGAATTGCTAAAGCACAGAACGTAGGTATTAAATATGCGATAGACAACAGGTATGATTATATTTTATTTTCAGACCCTGATAGTTTTATACCTCAAAATTCTATTGCTAAGTTAGTGTCAACATTTTTGAATTTGTGTAAGAGAGGTTGTAAAGTTGGTGCTGTTGGCTCAACTGCTATAAATCAAATGACGGGAAATCCTTATGGTATTAGAAAATGGACATATATAGGAGAATTTCCTGATGAAAAAGTTACGGAAGTAACCCATACGATGAATTCTATATCATTGATTCCTACCCAATTGTTCAAAGAGGTTGGTCTGATGGATGAATCGTTGTTTATTGATGGAGTTGACTATGAATGGTGTTGGCGAGCAAAAGATTTGGTTTCTGCAAGGTTTTTTGTTTCTTCTGATGTGTGGATAGAACATAATCTTGGAAAGGAAACAAGACATTTTCTTAATCGTAGTGTTTATATAGCAGCTCCTAAAAGATTATATTATGAGTATAGGAATTATATATGGTTATGTAGAAGAAGTTATGTCCCATTAAAATGGAAAAAATATAATGCATGGAAATATCTGTTGAAAATTCCGTATTATTCTTTATTTGTTTCTCCACGATGGAAAAATTTTAAATTTATAGTTGAAGGCGTATTAGATGGTTTAAATAAAAATGGTTAGAAAAATGAAAGCATTAATATTAAATAGTGGTCTTGGTCATCGTATGGGGGCTATTACTAAGGAGCATCCTAAGTGTATGACGGAAATTTCGGCTCATAATACGATATTGAGTCGTCAACTGAGACAATTGGTATTATTTGGTGTTAAAGAAGTAGTGATGACTACAGGTTATTACGACAAGGTATTGGTGGACTATTGTAATGCATTGCACCTTCCTTTAAAATATACTTTCGTCAATAACCCCATTTATGATAATACTAATTACATCTACTCCATCTGCTGTTCAAAGGAACATTTGTAGGGCGACTAAATCGATTTTTTTTGTTATGGTAGCAACGAATATGTCACTATTGGGATAGTTGAATCATTGGTAAATTAAGTTTATTACAATCTATTCTAGAATTAAAAGATATGATTTTTATAATAGTAACAATATCTTTATTATTGGTGAGGATGATATGCTAAAATTGCCCTCTTTCCTAAATCCTACTTACGTTGAAGTTTACTCGGAGTTGCAGGAACATTTATACTTTGATGATTTTGTTGAATATATTATTTAAAAATCTTTTTCAAACAATGAAAAATAAAGATTACCCATTGTTTTATAGTTTAATAGTTTCTTCCTTTTTATTTCTTTCCTGTTCGTATGAAGACAAACTTTTAACTTCAGTGCAAGCACGAAAGTACATTATAGCTCATAGGGGAAGTTACCAACTCCATGCTCTGCCTGAAAATTCTCGAGCATCTTTTCGTGAGGCTCTTGCTCTACATATTTTTGGTACGGAATTTGATGTACGTCAAACAGCTGATGGGGTTCTTGTAATAAACCATGACGATTATTTTAATGATAAAAAGGTAACTGAGACTACCTTTAAGGAATTGTTAGACTATAAACTAAGTAATGGTGAGACTATTCCAACATTAATTGATTTTTTTGATATTTATAAAGAAACTTCAAGACGTGTGAAACTTATAATTGAATTAAAAAATTGTGATGTTGAAAGTGTTGTTGATCTTGTCAATGAATATGAAATTCAGGACGATGTAAGATATATTTCATTTAATAAAGAATATTGCAATCAATTGGTTCAACAAGGATTAGGTAAATACGTACTATATTTGTATAGTGAGCTGTCTCCTAATGAAGTGAAGAATTTAGGATATGGTTGGATTTGTTATCATGAATCAGTATACAATTTGCATCCAGAATGGCTTAAGGAAGCTAAAGATATGAACCTTATTCCTTGTGCTTTGTGGCCTGTTAATGATATTGGGCAAATGGAAATGTATAGTAATTTGGGAATATTGTTTTTTACTGATATGCCAATGTCATATAGTGATTAATCATTAATATATTAAATTTAGAAAATATGAGAGCAGTTATATTAGCAGCGGGTTTGGGTAGCAGACTGCGCCCAATAACCAATGAGGTGCCAAAATGTATGGTGCCTGTAAATGGAATTAGAATCATTGACAAGCAGATTGATAATTTGCTCCAAAATGGCGTGACGGAAATATACGTTGTGGATGGCTATAAGGCAGAAATACTTTCAGCACACCTACAAGAAATATATCCCCAAGTACATATTGTGTCTAATCCCCGTTATGCTGAGACAAATAATATGTATTCTCTCTTCCTTACTGCCCAGTATGTAGAAGGTGAAGAGTTCCTCCTGATGAATTCGGACGTATATTATGATGCCAACATCATTGAGGGAATGCTCCAAGGTGAGAGCCAGAGTAAGATTGCTTGTGATCGTTCTGGTTATATGGAAGAATCTATGAAGATTACTATTGATGGTGATAAAATAAACCACATTAGTAAAAAGATTACTCCAAAAGAATATTATGCAGTATCTATTGATGTATATCGAATTTCATCAGAAGATAGCAAAGTTTTGTTCAAAGAAGTAAAAGATACCATTATTGGCAGTAAGGACGAAAATTCTTGGACAGAGGTCGCTCTCGACAACATTTTCATTGATACAAACTTTAAGCCATATGTTATTAATGGTAGATGGTTTGAGATAGACAATCATGATGATCTTCGCAAAGCAGAGGAAATCTTCAAAGGCGATAAACTATGCAAGATTTAAAAGATATTCAGCTATATATGCTGGATATGGATGGGACTATTTATAATGAGGACACGTTGATACCTGGAGCGTCAGAGTTCTTTGACCTGCTTAATGAACAGGGCAAAGACTATGTTTTTATGACCAACAACTCCTCAAAGGGTAAAACCTCATATGTGGAAAAACTTAACCGCCTTGGTATCAAAGCCTCAGAACGTAATATCTGTTCTTCAGTCAATGCTACAGTGATGTATCTTAACGAAAACAAACCTGGGGCAAAATTATATTTGATAGGAACGGAATCTCTCAAGTATGAACTTCTTGAAGAAGGATTTGAGATTGTACCTGTCAATTACAGGGGTGAGGATATTGACTTTGTCTTGCTGGGCTTTGATACCGAACTGAACTATGAGAAAGTTCGTGGGGCAAGCTATTATGTAAGCCGTGGCTATCCATACATTGGAACCAACTGTGACTTGAAGTGCCCGGTACTTGATAACAAATATATACCAGACTGCGGAGCAATTGCAAAGATGATAGAATTGGCAACAGACCGAATGCCTGTGTTCTTGGGTAAGCCTGAGAGAACGATGGTGGATGCTGTCAGCAAAGAATGGAATATGCCTGTTGAGAAAATTGCCTGTGTTGGGGATCGCCTTTATACAGATATAGCTGTTGGAATCAATGCAGGGGCAACATCTATTTGTGTTTTAACAGGTGAAGCTACCAAGGAAGAGATTGCGATATCGCAGTTCAAGCCGGATTATGTATTTGACACTATAAAAGAATTATATCAAGCACTTCTATAATTTATGTATTACAACCTCATAAAAACACCTGCCTTTATGAAGACAGGAAAGGGTATCCTTAAGGACATAGACAAGATACTGGAAGATGCTCATCTAGTCTATAGAAAGAAAATCCTTGTTACGCAGGATAATCTGTATCAAGATTACGAGAAGGACCTGAAACAGGTGAGCTTTGACAAAGTTGTGGTTGTGAAAGGTGGTAGTGTTGATGAGGTTCAATCTGTCAAAGATCAATGCAAGGAAACGGATGCACTAATTGTGGCATTTGGTGGTGGCAGTGTGTTGGATTTGGTAAAATACAGCGCCAGCCAACTGGATATGCCCTATATTAATGTTCCGTCTGCATTGTCAAATGACGCTGTCTATTCTTGTGTGGCTCGTCTGACTAAGAATGGTAAGAAATTTAGTTTTGGAGTACAGCCGCCAATAGGAATTATTGTTGATATTGATATTATTAACAAGTCTCCAGAGATTCTCTTGTATGCTGGAGTCGCAGATATAGTGTCTAACCTCTCAGCAATTCAAGACTGGCTTCTTGCTCATAACGAAACAGGGGAGCCAATTAATGAGCTTTCCTATATGTTGGCCAAAGAGGCAGCTCTTCCGTTGTTGAGATATAAGAAAGAAGATTTGCATTCTGATGGTCTGATACTTGACTTGGTTAATGGCATCGTGACTTCAGGCCTGGCAATGATTGTGTCTGGCAATACCCGTGGTACCAGTGGCGCTGAGCACTTGATTAGTCATGCTATAGATGAGTATTTTCCAGAGAAATCTACGATTCATGGGATTCAAGTAGGATGGGCACAAAGCATCATAGCCAAGCGATGGAGAAAAGACCCTTATAGAGTAAATGAATTCTATATGAAGATGGGGCTGCAAAATGTTTTCGATAAAATGGTGCCATGGAAGGAAGATGAGTTTGATTCGTTAATTCCATACGCAAAAAAAATAAGAAATAGATACACTGTATTTAATACAAATATCTTTTTGTAGAATATCACCTAGATGATATAATTGAAAAAAGAAATGGAGAGTTTAAAACGTTTTTTAAAAGAATTTCCATTGATAATGGATTTCGCATTTTGGACAGCATGGATAGTGTTAAAAGTTTTGAGTTTTCTCATTCCAATTAAGAAAAAAACAATTATTTTTGTTTCTTTAGGAGGACGAAATTATGACGATAGTCCACGAGATATTTATGAATATATCCGTTCAAAAAATTATTTTTCTGATTGGACTTTTATATGGGCATTTATTAATCCTGATAGGTATGATATTCCTGGAGCCAAAGTTATTAAGTTTGGGACATTCTCATACTTGCGTACACTATTGTCATGCCAAGTGTGGATTACTAATGGAGGTATAGATAAAGGGGTTGATTTTTCAAGAAAAGGTTGTATTATAGTTAACACATGGCACGGAACCCCAATCAAAAAGATTCAAGGCGAAGAAAACGCAAATCAAGTCCTAAAGCTTTATCGGCAAAATAAACCTATCGATAAGAATACAATTAGATGCTGTCAGAGTGACTATGATAAGGCAATATTATCGAGAGTTTTCAGGGCGGACAAAGATTGTTTTGTTATGAGTGGGTTGCCTAGGAATGATAAATTGTTAGAGTATACCCCCAAAGATATTGATAAGGCAAAAATTAAATTAGGTATACCATTAAGTAAAAAAGTTATTCTTTATATGCCAACATATAGAGAATACCTCATTAATGCTGATAATGAAATATATCTGAAACCTCCTATAAATCTGAAAAAATGGGAAGATTCGTTATCGAATGAATACGTGTTGCTAGTTAGAGCACATTATGCAGTATCTGCATCATTAGGAATTAAAGAAGGGAGTTTTGCTAAGGATGTTTCAAAATACGCACCTCTTTCTGACTTATATGCAATGGCGGATATTTTGATTTCAGACTATTCTAGTGCATTCTTTGATTATTCTATTTATGGAAGACCTTTGCGTTGTTTCGCATACGATTATGAAAGATATGAGAAGGAAAGAGGTTTCTATATGGATATGGAAAAAGAACTTCCATGTCCGATTCATAAAAATGAAGACGAACTTATAGATTCTATTAGATGTATTGATTATAAGGCAGATTGTACTGCAACTAAGGCATTTGCAAAAAAATATATTCCTAATGAAGGGGCGGCTCGAAAAACAGTTGTAGATTTATTAATAAAGAAACTTGAAGAACAAAATAATTAATTATGAAAATTCTAGTAACCGGTGGAGCCGGTTTTATTGGCTCCCATCTTGATGATGCCTTAATTGCCAGAGGGCATAATATTACAGTAGTAGACAACCTGGTTCTTGGTCGTAAAGAGAATATTGAGCACTTGATAGGCAATTCTAATTTTCGCTTCATCGAAGCAGACTTGTTGGATATGTCCAAGATGCGCGAAATCTTTGCAGAAGGCAAGTTTGATATAGTTTATCATCTTGCCGCTAATAGTGACATCCAGAAGGGTGGCAAAGACCCGATGGTGGATTACAATCTTACCTTCAACACTACCTTCAATGTGCTCCAACTTCTGAAGGAATTTGAAATCAAGAAGTTTTTCTTTGCCTCTACATCAGCTATTTATGGTGAGTCATATGATGTGCTTAACGAAGATTATGGTCCACTTAAACCTGTATCAAACTATGGTGCAGGAAAATTGGCCAGTGAGGCATTCATCAGTGCCTTTAGTTCAACATACGGTATTCAGACTTGGATTACCCGCTTTCCGAATGTTGTTGGTGAGCGCTTTACCCACGGTGTGATCTATGACTTCATTAAGAAGCTCCGTACTAATCCTGAGGAACTCGAGGTCCTAGGTAATGGTGAACAATGCAAACCTTACGTTTACGTGAAGGATTTGGTTGCGGCTATCTTGTATGTGATAGACCACGCCAGTGAGAATTACAACGTTTATATGATAGGTTCTGACTCCCGTACCAAGGTGAAAGAAATTGCTGCTATGGTGATTGAAGAGATGGGACTGAATGCTAAGATTCGTTACACCGGTGGTGACAGAGGTTGGGTAGGTGATGTGCCCGAGTTCCGCTATGACTTGACCAAGATTAACAAACTTGGTTGGACAGCTCCTCATAACTCTAATGAATCTGTAAGATTAGCTATACAAAAAGCTTTAGGCAAATGAAAATAGTAATTATTGCTGGAGGTCAGGGCACTCGTATTGCCTCCGTGAACAGTGAAATACCCAAAGCCTTGATTCCCGTTTGCGGGAAACCCATCATAGAGTATGAAGTGGAGCTATGCAAGCGTTATGGTTTCAAAGATTTCTTGTTCATTATAGGATATATGGGTGACCAGATTTCATCATTCTTTGGAGACGGAAGTAAATGGGGCGTTAATATAGAGTATTATCAGGAAACGCAACCTCTTGGTACTGCGGGCGCATTGGGATACCTAAAAGAAAAACTGACGGAAGATTTCTTCGTGTTCTATGGCGATACCATTGTTGACTTTGATATGATAGCTATGTTAAGGTATCACCAAGAGAAGAATGCAGCGGCAACACTATTCCTTCATCCTAATGATCATCCATACGATTCAGATATTGTGGAACTCGATGCTGATGGTAAGGTGGTGAAATTCCATAACAAACCACATCCAGAAGGATTCGTTAGCAAGAATATCGTGAATGCGGCCCTATTTATCTTTAGTCCTCAGATTTTGGATAAGATAGAAGTTGGTGTGAAGAGCCATATAGAGAAACACGTACTTCCTCGTTGTTTGGAGGCTGGTATGAACCTTTATGGATATGTTTCACCAGAATATATCAAGGACATGGGGACTCCAGACCGCTATGAGGCTGTTTGTCATGACTTCGAGAGTGGTAAGGTGGCGCGTTTAAACAAGAAAAATCCCCGTCCGGCTATCTTCTTAGACAGAGACGGAACCATCAATGAGGAGGTTAACTTGTTGAACAAGCCAGAGCAATTAAAGTTAATTGAAGGAGCCGCAGAAGCAGTCCGCTTAATTAACAAAAGTGACTATCTGGCAATTATTGTCACCAATCAGCCAGTGATAGCCCGTAATCTTTGTTCTATCGAAGAATTGGAGTTTATTCATGCTTCTTTGGAAACTATGTTGGGAAATGAGCGGGCATACGTCAATGCAATTTACTATTGTCCGCATCATCCGGATAAAGGCTACCCCGAGGAGCGTCCAGAGTATAAAATTGAATGTGAATGCAGGAAGCCCAAACCCGGGATGTTGCTGCAAGCAGCCAAGGACTGGAATATAGATCTTTCGCAGAGTTATATGATAGGAGATTCTGACAGAGATTTGGAGGTCGGGAATAATGCCGGTTGTAAGGGTTCAATAAAGATAAGCACAAACGAGCCCAATGCCTTGTTAAATACGATTAAAAACATTTTAAAGTAGGAGGATTATATGATTATTTCAAGAACACCTTTTCGTGTGTCATTTGCGGGAGGCGGCTCAGATTTGCCTTCCTTTTATCGCAAATCAACAGGAGCGGTATTAAGTACGTCGATAGACAAGTATATGTATATCGCAATCCATCCTTATTTTGAGAAAGACAAGATACAGTTGAAATACTCAAAAACGGAACAAGTAGATAACATAGATTCCATAAAACATCCTATATTTAGGGAAGTATTGAAAATGTATGGCTTAACAGGAGTGGACCTCAACTCTATTGCTGATATTCCCTCTGGAACGGGGCTTGGTTCAAGCAGTTCTTTTACGGTAGGTCTGCTGAATGCAGTTCGTGCCTATTTAGGAAAGGCCACCAGTGGCGAAAAGCTTGGAGAACTGGCATGTGATGTTGAGATTAACCGAGTAGGCTCACCTATAGGAAAACAAGACCAATATGCAGCGGCCTGTGGAGGATTGAATTTTATCACCTTTTATGGCGATGAGACCGTTAATGTAGAGAAGATTATCATGCAGCCCGAAAAGAAAAAGGAACTGGAGGATAATCTGTTGATGGTTTTCGTTGGCGGTGAGCACTCTGCCAATGATATTCTAAAGAGCCAGTCTGCTGCCATCAGCGATGTGAAAAAATTTGAGGCACAGAAACAAATGGTGCACTTGGCCTATAATCTTCGGGAGTCATTGGAGAATAATAATTTGGATGACTTTGGGAGGATTTTGCATGAGAATTGGCTGCTGAAGAAATCACTTACTTCTGGCATTAGCACTGGCTTTGTCGATGAGATATATAATAAAGGGATAGAAGCGGGTGCTCTTGGAGGGAAACTGCTTGGTGCTGGGGGTGCTGGATTTATCCTGTTCTATTGTCCCAAGGAGAAGCAGCATGAATTTCGCGAGCGTATGGGTAATGTTAGCGAACTTAATTTTAAGTTTGACAATTATGGTTCGAAAATAATCTATGTGGGCGAGAAAGTTCACATTTGGAAAGAAAACCAATAAAAAACACAAGATATGGATTATAGAAATGAAATAACTGCCTATTTCGAGAAAGAAAAGGCTACTCTGGATGCCATCAGCAAGGATGATTTGAATACGCTGATGAATGTGCTGATGCAGGCAAAGGATGCGGGAAAAACCATTTTCATCATGGGAAATGGAGGTTCTGCTGCTACTGCATCCCACTATGTATGTGATTTCAATAAGGGTATTTCCTATGGTAAAGACAAGATGTTTAAGTTCATCTGTTTGAATGATAATATTCCGACGATGATGGCTTATGCAAATGATATGTCGTATGCGGATGTATTTGTTGGACCGTTGAAAAACTTTATGCAAGTAGGAGATATTGTTATTGGCATCTCAGGAAGTGGCAATTCTGAGAATGTGGTTCGGGCGATTCAATATGCCAATGAGAATGGCGGAGTTTCAGTTGGTATTACGGGATATAGTGGCGGCAAGGTTAAGCAGATGAGTAAGTATAATGTTCATGTGCCTGTAGATGATATGCAGATAACAGAAGACTTACACATGGTACTTGACCATTGTATGATGAAGATATTGTGTCACTATGAGTAAGAATAAACCACTTGTCTCTGTTATCATGGCAACCTTTAATGAGCAGGAACGCTTTATTAAAGAGTCCATAGATAGCATTTTAGGACAAACTTATCAGAATCTTGAACTGCTTATAGCAGATGACAGTACCAATAACGACACCATTAGGGTGATAGATGATTTTGCCAGAAGAGATAACAGGGTAAAAGTCATCAGGAAAGAAAGTCGTATGGGTTTTGTCAAGGCACTAAACATTGCATTAAAAGAGGCAAAAGGCGAATATATAGCCCGTATGGATGGAGATGATGTTGCTTTGCCTGACAGGTTTAAAAAGCAGATTTGCTTTTTAGAAACAAATCCTAAAATCGATGTCCTTGGAGGTGCAATGAACATTCTGAATGATAATTCTGAAATAACGTCTGTCAGACATTACCCCGCTGGTGGCATTAAGCTTTTATGTTGGATGTCATTACGTGATCCTGTTGGTCACCCTTCTGTGATGTTTAGAAGAAGTATAATAGATGATGGATTGTTCTATGACGAAGCCATGAACAAAGGCTGTGAAGATACGGAGTTTTGGTTTCGACTTAGGAATAACGGTTATAAAATAGCCAACCTATTAGAACCACTGGTAAACTATCGCATAACTGTAGATATGGCAACCAAACGAGAAAAGGATAACAATGCCAATTATATAGCAAGGAAGAAAAATTTCTCATGGAAATACTTGTTCTTTGACTGTTTGTCACTTGCCACAATCAAAACAAGGATGATGATGCCAAAGAAATTCATTTCATGGCTTTATAGTAAAGAAAATCATCAGAAGTACTAATCATCTTTGATTTGTTGATTCCAAATGGTGGATAGCAATCTGTTTTACCAATTTTTGCAGTTATCTTCTGGAGCAGGAAAAAAGGATGAAGAGCCAACTGCTTTGGAGTGGAAGAGTTTATATGTGCAGGCAGTCAAACAAAGTCTTGTTGCCTTTGTCTTTGAGGGAGTGTCGCATTATGTAGAACATAATGATATGCAAAAACCCCCTCTCCCTCTGCTTTACGAGTGGATTGGGTCTTGTGAACAGATTAAGCAGCAGAACAAACTTGTAGATAAGCAGTGTAGAGAACTCACAGACTGGTTTAAGAAAGAAGGTTATGTCAGTTGTGTGTTAAAAGGACAGGGTGCTGCAAGATTGTACCCATCCCCAGGAACAAGACAACCGGGAGACATAGATATATGGGTGGATGCTGGACGCGACGAAATAGTTTCGTTGATGCGTGCAAAAGGCATAGTAGTTACGGTAGTAGACTATGTTAATTGTCACGCAGCTTTCTTTAATGAAACAGAAGTAGAAGTACATTTCCGTCCGACATGGATGTACAACCCATTTGTAAATAAGAAAGTACAGAAATGGATTTGTGAAAACAAGAACCAACAAATGCGTAATTATGATGAAAGGATAGGATTTGCATATCCGTTAGTTGGCTTTAATTTGGTATTCTCTCTACTTCATATCTACAAGCATGTTTTGTTTGAGGGCATAGGTCTCAGACAGTTGACTGACTACTATTTTATCTTACGACATTCAACAGATAAAGAACGAGAAGAGGCTCTTTCAATACTATCATCTTTCGGTCTTGCTGGCTTTGCATCTACTGTAATGTATATCATGAAGAGGGCGTATGGTATTGATGAACATTTGATGCTGTGCCCTGCTAATGATAAAAATGGCAAATTCCTTTTGGAGGAAATCATGCGAGGAGGAAATTTCGGACATTATGATAACCGTAACACATTTTTGCCAGATAACCAAAGGTGGAAACGAGGATTTTATAATCTGAAGCGCAACTTGCGATACCTGCGAATGTATCCCAGCGAAGTACTCTGGATGCCATTATGGAAAACATGGCATTGGTGCTGGCGGGAGTGGAATGGGTATCTGTAATGGATTAGAGTAAAGATGAATAAAACTATTCAGAACTTCTTTGCTTTTGGAACCAATTGGTTGAGACGGATTGGGTTCAATAAACTGGCATTCTGGCTATCCGAGAAGCTGTATAACTCTATCAATATCGACAAGATTTATGGTGAAGTATATGAAGATTGTCATGATATGATGGCAGAGGCAATGCTGGATATTGACCAGAAATGGGGATGGATGCAGAAGGAACATATACAGTATCTTTTTGGAGGTCTGACGATTGGAGAGATGCGACCAGAGGCTGCACAACTCGCTCAAACCTATGAAGAACTGCTCCCCAAGAAGCATCCTGTGGCAATGGCCACTATGGAGGCTTTTAAGGCAGACTATCGGGATGACAAGATACAAAGATTGCTGAAACAGGTGCTGACACGTTTGCAGATACCACAGGCTGATGGTGTTGTACTGTTTGATAATGACAAGGACAGGATTGTGATCAATCCGAAGTTCAAGGAGGTTCACTATACCGAAAAGATGGATGTTCCAGATGAAAAAAAGAAGGAAGCAGAGAATCTTGCACGGCTAGTTGTTGGAGGTTCAACTGTAGATTGGATGACGAAGATGATGGAGCAAAGAGATAAAAAGATACAGGCAACGAGCTTCAAACCGATTACCGGCCATATAAACGACAGTTTTTGTCCTATAAGGTTCGGAGTTTGGAATTGTGGCAAGGCTTCACTTGACAGTTGCACTGTTATCCTTGTTTTTCCCGACTTTGTGGAATTGAAAATGGACAATGAGGAAAGGACATACTTTCCAAAGATACATAATCCCAAGTCCAATACTTGGGTTTATGGAGATGAACATCAAGTACAGTTCAATGCAGGTGACATCACCTTGGGATTAGGTCGTCGCTCTACCCCCTTTTATGTCCGAGTACCCTATGACGTGAAAGAAGTAGAAGTCAATTGGTTCCTCTCCTGCAAGACACTGAAGAAATACGGTAAGCTTACTATTGTCAATGAGCCAGAGCTTATTCCTGACCATGACGAGTTAAAGCATGTACCCGCTGAGAATCCTCAGATCAAGGATATGGTGGTGGAATTGTATGATTGACGTACAAACTAGTACAGTATGAATATTATTGATAGTATAACAAGCGATCTTTGGAGCTTGCATCTAGGGATAATAGGAATCTTCGTTTCCGTCAGGGAACGGGGGGACGGGTACTGTTTCACGAATAATAGGAGTCAGCAATAATCAATAGTTGAGAATGCCAAGGCAGGCGAGACAAGCATCAG
>OCVV011226024.1_pt1 | contig 30319 bp, 20 predicted proteins | sample 1539721 | NCBI WGS metagenome assembly OCVV01 (sample SAMN02144230, study PRJEB22623) | gut metagenome | biome: sheep rumen | host: Ovis aries | place: New Zealand | reverse complement strand
GTAATAATTGAATCATACAGGGAATTTAAGGAAGTAAAGGTCATGGATATATTTGAACAGCATGAGTCTGAACTTCTGCTTCCAAGAGAAGAATATAAATTTGTGCTTAAAAAAGTACAGTAACTTGAAAATAACAGTGAGCTTTTAAGGAGGGCGGCGTTCCCCCGTTCAGAAATAACAGGGGGTTTGGGGGAAAAGCCGCTGTCTTGCCGAAGCGACAGCGCAGGCAAGGCTCAATCAGCGGTGTTCCCCCATTTAGAATAGAGGTTTTTAAAATGATATACAATATTGCTTTGCTTAAAGGTGACGGAATAGGTCCTGAAATTGTTGACAGCGCAGTTAAAGTTCTCGGAAAAACAGCAGAAAAATTCGGTGACAAGTTCAATTTTACATCTTATCTTATAGGCGGTGCGGCTATTGACGAAACAGGTCAGCCGCTCCCGAAAGAAACAGTTGAGGGCTGCCTTAAAAGCGACAGCGTACTCCTCGGAGCAGTAGGCGGCTATAAATGGGATAATCTCTCAGGCGACAAAAGACCCGAAAAAGCCCTCCTCGGCATACGTTCAGCCCTCGGACTTTATACAAATCTGCGCCCCGCAAAATTATATCCTGCGCTCAGAAGTGCATCTCCGCTGAAAGATGAAATAGTCGGTGACGGTTTTGATATAATGATAGTCCGTGAGCTTACAGGAGGTATATATTTCGGTGACAGGGGATATAATGACGGAAAATTCGGCAGGGAAGCCTTTGATACGGAGCGTTACAGTATCATGGAAATCGAAAGAATCGGAAAAGCCGCTTTTGAAATCGCCATGAAAAGAAATAAGAAGCTTTGCAGTATCGACAAGGCTAATGTCCTTGAAACATCAAGGCTTTGGAGAAAAATTATGCACGAACTTTCGGAGCAGTATCCCGAAGTTGAATACAGCGATATGTTTGTGGACAATGCCGCTATGCAGCTTGTAAGGAATCCCCGACAGTTTGATGTAATAGTTACATCAAATATGTTCGGTGACATACTTTCAGATGAGGCATCACAGATAACAGGCTCAATCGGTATGCTTGCATCTTCTTCTCTGGGCGGAGTGGGAGACAATAAATATTCGCTTTATGAACCCATTCATGGAAGTGCGCCCGATATCGCAGGAAAAGATATCGCAAACCCCATAGCAACCATACTTTCTGCGGCTATGATGATGAGATATTCTTTTGACAGGGCTGATATGGCGGAATGTATAGAAAATGCCGTTGATAAAGTCCTCGAAAAAGGATACCGCACAGCAGATATATGTGCGGACGGTGAGTATATAAAATGCAGCGAAATGACGGAAAGGATAGTTGAACTTCTATAATGACAGATAAAATATTTGAACTTTATCAGAAAAGAAATACAGTTATAGTATTCCGACCCATAGGCGGAGACAATGTTATAAATGAGCTTCTGCGCCTGCTCGATACGGATATATCAAAGACAGAGGATTTTATTTTTCAGTACTCAAATTTTGTCACGGAACTCTATATAAACGGGACTTCAAATTTAAGCGAATATATTCTTAAAGCTGTCCTTGAATCCGATAATCTTTATACATTTCTGATGACTGAGGGGAAAACTCCCGATTCAAACATGAATAACTGCCTTATGAATGAACTGCAGTTTTTTCAGGAACTTTCGCAGGTTACTCCCGAAGATTTCACGGAGGAGCTTGAATATGACGGATTTATGCCGAAATGGGAAATATCAGATGTCGATATAGCAGGAAGTTTCTTTGAAAGAATGAGGTTCATAAATCATTACGGATTCGGCAAATGGACTAAAAGCAATATGTTCATTTTGAGAGAAAATGAAATAATGCCCGTTGAACACCCCGACAAACAGAGACTTTCCGAACTTTACGGCTATGAGAGGGAGAGACAGGCTGTTATAAAAAATACCCTCGCTCTGCTTGACGGCAAGCCTGCACAGAATGTTCTCCTTTACGGCGATGCAGGTACGGGCAAATCATCAACAATAAAGGCAATCGTAAATGAATATGCTGACAAGGGTCTGAGACTTATTGAGATAAAAAAGGAACAGCTCCGCAATATTCCCGATATAACGGACGAAATCAGCGGAAATCCGCTGAAATTCATAATATTCATAGATGACCTTTCATTTTCGGCAGGTGAGGACGGTTTCGGAGCATTGAAAGCCATGCTTGAAGGCTCTGTATCCGCAGGAAGCGAAAATATGGCGATATATGCCACAAGCAACCGCAGACATCTTGTGCGTGAAAGATTTTCCGACAGGGAAGGCGATGACGTACACCGCAATGATACCATGCAGGAAAATTTATCGCTTTCGGCACGTTTCGGACTCCGTGTGAATTTCAGCCGACCCGACAAGAAAAACTATATATCAATTGTGAAAGAACTTGCAAAGTCAGACAGTATAGACATGACGGAAGAAGAATTATCACTGAGAGCAGAACAGTTCGCAGTATCATCAGGGAACGGACGTTCACCGAGAACTGCAAGACAGTTCGTTGATATGCTCCTCTCGGAAAAATAAACGGAGATGAATAATATGCTTACACTTGACAAAGTATACCATGCAAAATATGTTCTTAAAAATGTCATCAGAGAAACAGACGTTATATATGCACCTAAGATAAATACAGAATCAGAAATATATCTAAAGACGGAAAATTTGCAGATAACAGGTTCATTCAAGGTCAGGGGAGCGTATTACAGAATGTCATGCCTTTCCGATGATGAAAAAGCAAAGGGAGTAATAGCCTGTTCCGCAGGAAACCACGCTCAGGGCGTTGCACTCGCCGCAGCAAAGAACGGTATAAAATCCATTATATGCCTGCCTGACGGTGCGCCCATATCAAAAGTTGAGGCTACAAAAAGCTACGGTGCGGAGATATGCCTTGTCAAGGGTGTATATGATGATGCCTATGCGGAGGCTCTGCGTCTTAAAGATGAACACGGCTATACATTCATTCACCCTTTCGATGATGAGGACGTTATCGCAGGACAGGGTACAATAGGTCTTGAACTCCTTGAACAGATACCCGATATTGATGCGGTAATAGTCCCCATAGGCGGAGGCGGACTTGTTTCGGGAGTGGCATACGCTATAAAAAGCCTTGACCCGAAAATAAAAGTCTACGGTGTGCAGGCGGCAGGCGCACCAAGTATGTACAATTCCATAAGAGACAAGAAAATCGAACGCCTTGAAACTGTTTCAACCATAGCGGACGGAATAGCCGTCAAAGAACCAGGGGAGAATACATTCAGGATAATTTCCGAATATGTTGATGATATAGTTACCGTGACAGATGACGAAATATCAGCCGCTATACTTGCCCTTATGGAACAGCAGAAACTCGTTACTGAGGGAGCAGGTGCGGTATCAGTTGCAGCGGCTATGTTCAACAAAGTACCGATAAAGAGCAAAAAAACCGTATGCCTTCTTTCGGGCGGAAATATAGATGTGACAATTCTTTCGAGAGTTATAAAGAGAGGACTTCTCATGACGGGAAGAACTTATTCCATGAATATCGAACTCATAGACAAACCCGGTCAGCTTATGGACGTTTCAAGGATAATCGCACAGCTTGGCGGAAATGTCATTTCAATTCACCATGAACGTGCAAACGAAGGCTCTGCCGTAAACGGCTGTTACCTGAGAATCGTGCTTGAAACAAGAAACTATGAGCATATTGAGGAAATCAAAAAGGCTCTGCGTGACAATAATTTCAGAATAGTAAACGAATAATCAGAAGTTGTATTCCTCCGCCGCAGGCGGAGAAATACCAGAAAATATAAAATTTTATTCATTCACACCGATAAAGGAGAATTTATATGATAAAAGTACACACTGAAAAAGCCCCTGCCGCAGTAGGACCATACTCACAGGCAATTATTTCGGGCGGAATGGTTTACACAAGCGGACAGATTGCAATTAATCCCTCCACAAACAAGATTGAATCCGATACAATAGAGGGACAGACCGAACAGGTTATGCAGAACCTTAAAAATGTCCTCGAAACAGCAGGCTCATCATTTGAAAAGGCTGTAAAGACTACCTGTTTTCTTGCTGATATGAATGATTTTGCGGCATTTAACGAGATTTACGGCAAATATTTCACATCACTCCCCGCAAGAAGCTGCGTAGCCGTCAAGACGCTCCCGAAAAATGCACTTGTTGAAGTTGAAGTAATTGCAGAGACAGTATTATAATGGAGGTTTTTTATGACAGTATATGAATTACAGGAGAAAATATTAAAATTAAAAAAAGAAACAAATACAGCGATTCTCGCCCACAGCTATCAGGCAAGGGAAATTGTCGAAATTGCAGATTATACAGGCGACAGCTATAAACTCAGCGTTGATGCATCAAAAACAGATGCGGAAAATATTCTTTTCTGCGGAGTGCATTTCATGGCTGAGACTGCAAAGATGCTTTCCCCTGAAAAAAGGGTATTCCTCGCCAATAAAGATGCAGGCTGTCCCATGGCTGAACAGATGGATAAGGAACTCATATCGCAGTTAAGGGAAAAAGACCCTGACAGAACTGTTGTTGCATACATCAATACTACCGCATCACTTAAAACTGTCTGTGATGTCTGTGTTACATCATCAAGCGCACTCAGAATCGTAAAGGCACTCGATACGGATAAAATATTATTCATTCCCGACTGCAACCTCGGAAGCTGGGTTAAAAAACAAGTTCCCGAAAAGGATATACAATTACTTCACGGAGGCTGTCCGACTCATGCGGCTGTTACTGTTGCGGAGGTTAAAAAGGCTAAGGAACAGCACCCTGATGCACTTTTCCTCGTTCACCCCGAATGTGTGCCTGCCGTCACCGAACTTGCCGACTATGTTGGTTCAACATCAGGAATCATGGACTTTGCAAGAAAATCCGACCATAAGGAATTTATAATAGGTACGGAAACTTCTATCGCAGAGCATTTGCAGTATGAATGTCCCGAAAAGAAATTCTATCCTGTGACAAAGAATATTGTTTGCAGGAATATGAAGCTTACCACGCTCCCCGATGTATATAATGCGCTTGTCGGAATAAAAGACAATGTTCAGAATTATAATTCCCTTGAAATTATAATGGAAGATGAACTCATTGCAAAGGCAAGAAAATGCATTGATGAGATGATAAGGCTTGGAGGCTGAAATGCTTGAACTTGTCGGAAAATTATATGAAACCCATGATTTGACAGATGAGGAATTAATCAGCCTTATAAATTCTGATGACAGTGAAGTTTCAGAACTTTTAAGACAAAGGGCTGACGAGACAAGACAGAAATATTACGGGAAAAAAGTATTCCTGCGTGGACTGATAGAGATTTCAAGTTTCTGTAAAAATAACTGCTTTTACTGCGGTATAAGGCGGGATAATAAAAATGCCCAAAGATACAGGCTTTCCCGTGAGGAAATACTTTCATGCTGTGAAAACGGCTATGAACTCGGATTCAGAACCTTTGTAATGCAGGGCGGTGAAGATGCATTTTATGATGACAGATTCATGTGTGATATAATCAGCGAAATAAAAAACAGATACCCTGACTGTGCCGTGACGCTTTCCCTCGGTGAACGTTCAGCGCAAAGCTATAAGCGCATGAAGGAAGCAGGTGCAGACAGATATTTGTTAAGGCATGAAACTGCCGATACTGAACTTTATAAAAAACTGCACCCGAACAATATGAGCTTTGCAAACAGAAAGAAATGCCTTTTCAGCCTTAAAAAACTCGGCTATCAGGTGGGAGCAGGATTCATGGTGGGCGCACCATTCCAGACCGTTGAAAATTTAGTATCCGATTTGAGATTCTTGCAGGATTTACAGCCCCAGATGATAGGCATAGGACCTTTTATCCCACACCACGAAACGCCTTTTGCGGACGAAAAACAGGGGAGTCTTGAACTTACTTTAAGACTTCTCGGAATAATCCGCCTTATGTTCCCGAAAGTGCTGCTGCCTGCCACAACCGCCCTCGGAACGATTTCCCCGACAGGGCGTGAAATGGGACTGAAAACAGGCTGTAACGTAATTATGCCGAATTTGTCCCCCGTAAAGGTAAGAAAAAAATATGACCTTTATGACAATAAAATCTGTACAGGCGAAGAAGCCGCAGAATGTAAGGGCTGTCTGCAAAGGAGAGTACAGTCCGCAGGCTATGAAATAGTTTCCGAAAGAGGAGACTGCGTTTGTTAATTTGAAATAAAAATAAACAAGAGGAAAATCTGCGCTCTTACACTGAGAGTGAACGGCTCAAAAGCGCAGATTTGACGATTTTAAACAGGTGATAATATGAGAGTAAGATTTCATCTTCCTGATTTTGCGGGGAGATTCAAACTTAATTTAATGTTTGCGGAAATGCTTAAAAACAAGCCCGAATTTTTCCGTGAGGGCGTGGAAATTGCATCATTTTACGGAGTATTTCCGCCGTCAATATGGAACGGAGGACGTACTCAGGGCGGTGTATGCGACAGAGTATTTGTAAAACAGGTTATCAAGGCTTTCAATGACAGAGGGATTCCGCTGAGATTTACATTCACAAACCCTGCACTTGAAAAGAAACATCTCAACGATAATTTTTGCAATATGGTAATGAACCTCGCAAACAACGGCTTGAATGAAGCAATTGTCATGTCGCCCCTGCTGGAGGACTATATAAGAAAAAATTATCCGAAATACAAGCTTACAAGTTCAACCTGCAAGAGAATTACCGACCCCGAAAAATTAAAAGAGGAACTCGGAAGGGATTACAGTATTGTTGTTGTGGACTATGATTTTAACAATAATTTTGAGGTGCTTGAAAAACTCCCCAGAAAACAGGACTGCGAACTGCTTGTAAATGCCTGCTGTGAACCGAACTGCCCCAGACGTTCTGCACATTATTATTCAATAGGTGAACAGCAGATAGCTTATAACGAGCATATTAAAAAATATCCTAATCTGCCGTTTGATGTGGAAAAATATGACCCCCAGCATTTCAGGGATTGTCCGTATTCGCAGAGGGGAATTTTTGAAATAAGAAATCTGAGGACACATATATCTCCCGATGATATATGGGAAAAATATGTTCCTATGGGTTTTGAACAGTTCAAAATTGAGGGCAGAACCGCAAGCCCCTTCAATATCCTTGAAACCTATATGTATTATATGGCAAAGCCTGAATGTCGTGATGAGGCAAGATTCACACTACTTAAAGCCCTCGAAAATACGGGAGCTTTAATATATAAGTAAGGAGTTATAACCATGAGGAAAATTATTGCAGGAATTATGGCTTTTTGTATGGCTGGCAGTATATTCCCCGTTTACAATTCAAATATTTCGGGTTATTCTCTTACAGCAAATGCAGAGGAGACAATAACAGAGGGTGAGCTTACATTTACAGTATATGACAATTACGCAGAGGTTACAGGGTGCAGTAAATCGGCAAAGGGAAAAATTATTATCCCTGAAAGCGTGAACGGTTTGCCTGTCAAGGAAATATTATTTATGGCTTTTGTCGGTGACCAGTCTGATTCTGATGTAATAAACGACCGCATTACTTCTGTTGTGATACCCGACAGTGTTGTTAAAATCGGTGATATGGCATTTTATAACTGTACTGCCTTAACAGAGATAACCATTCCTGAAAGTGTTCAGTACATTATAGGTCATGCATTTGAGGGTACTCCGTGGCTTGAAAACAAACGCAAAGAAAATCCTCTTGTCATAGTAAACGATATTTTAATTGACGGCAGGAAATGCGAAGGGGATATTATTATACCTGACAATGTTAAAAGCATAGCAGAATTAGCGTTTTTTCAAAATGAAAATATCATCTCGGTAGAGATACCTGATAGTGTTGAGTGTATAAAAGATTCTGCATTTTTTGACTGTTCTTCCCTCAGTTCTGTCACGATAGGAAAAGGAGTTAAGAGAATAGAGAAATTTTCATTTAAAAATACAAAGATTGCTTCCATAGTTATTCCTGAAAATGTTGAGGTAATAGGTGATGCAGCTTTTTTATACACTCCTTCACCGTTTGAGATAACCGTGTTGAATCCTGAATGTGAATTTCCGATTGGAGGTATTAAGTGGGATACAGATTTTGCAGTACCACTGACAACTGGTAAGTACGAATTTCAAGGTACTATCTACGGTTATGACGGTTCAACTGCCGAGGAATATGTTAAAAGTCTGCCCGAAGCAATGTGGAATTTCGTCTCTCTTGGTACAGCACCCGAAAAATCAGATATTATTTATGGTGATGCAAACCTTGACGGTAAAGTAAGTATCTCCGATTCTGTTATGATATTGCAGTATGTCTCAAATGCGGTGAAATATCCGCTTTCCAATCAGGCTATGCTCAATGCGGACGTATACGGAAATGACGGTGTTACCGCAAGAGATGCATTTTCAATAGAAAAATATGATGCAGGGATATTGACATCACTTCCCGAAAAGGAGCAGTTATGAAAGCAAGATTTCATCTTCCTAATTTTTCAAATCATTTTATGTTCAACCTTATATTTGCGGAAATGCTGAAAAACTGTCCGCAGTATTTCCGTAAGGGTGTTGAGATAGCATCTGTATACGGTACATTTCCGCCTGCATTGTGGAACGGCGGACGTTTTCAGGGCGGTGTCTGTAATGAGGGCTTTATAAAACAGGTTATATATTCTTTCAATTCAAGAGGTATTCCGCTGAGGTTTACTTTTACAAATCCCATGATTGAGGAAAAACATCTCAGCGATGAATACTGCAATATGATAATGAGGCTTGCGGACAACGGGCTGAATGAAGTTATAGTCATGTCGCCTCTCCTTGAAAATTATATCCGTGAGAAATATCCGAATTATAAGCTTACAAGTTCAACCTGCAAGAGAATTACCGACCCTGATAAATTATACAAAGAGGTTGAAAATGATTATCATATAGTTGTGATAGACTATGATTTGAATAATAAATTTGACATTTTAGAAAAGATTCCCGACAAGAAAAAGTGTGAAGTTCTTGTAAATGCCTGCTGTAATCCGTCCTGTCCGCACAGAAGTCATCACTATCAGACAATAGGTCAGGAACAGATTCTCTATGCACAGCACATTAAAAATAATCCCGATACGGATTTCAGTTTCAGGGAATTTTTCGATACTCACCCCGAAAGCGAATACGAAAGAAACTGCAACTGTATGCAGAGAACTATATTTGAAATAAAAAATTTAAGGACTCATATAAGCCCTGATGATATATGGGAGAAGTATATCCCTATGGGCTTTGAACAGTTCAAAATTGAGGGAAGGTCATTTGATATGTTCAATCTCATGGAGCATTATATGTATTATATGATACGTCCCGAAGTCCGTGATGAAGCAAGATTCATGCTTATACGACAGCTTGTGAGAAATAACGTCATCAAATTATAATTCCATTAATACAGGGGGGATTTTTATGAAAGCTGCGGCAATATTCAGCGATAATATGGTTTTGCAGAGAAACAAGCCCGTCAGAATTTTCGGAACGGGTAACGAAAATGAAAAAATAACAGCGGATATACTCGGAAATACTGCCTTTGCATTTGTTGAAAACGGTAAATGGGAAATAGTTCTTCCGCCTATGAAAGAAAATAAATCATGCACGATTACAGTAAAATCCAATAATGATACAGTAGTTTTCAAAAATGTTGCCGTAGGTGAGGTATGGCTCGCAGGCGGTCAGTCAAATATGGAATTTGAACTGCAAAACGATAAAAACGGTTTCAATGCCCTGAAAACCTGTGCTGATGAAAATGTAAGGTTTTACTATACAGGCAAATGCAGTATGCTCGATGAAAATTTGTATGAAAATGAAAAAAATTCCTGCTGGAAAATATCTTCCCCCGAAAATTCAAAGAACTGGTCTGCTGTCGGATATTATTTTGCAAGGGAATTGTCAAGAAAATTAAATGTTACTGTCGGAATTATAGGCTGTAACTGGGGCGGTACTTCCGCAAGTGCATGGATTTCAAGGGATTATTTACAGCGTGATGAGAGACTTCTTCCCTATATTCGGGACTATGAAACCGCTATAAAAGGCAAGTCAACCGAGCAGATGATTAAGGAATATGATGAATATGTCATACATCAGGAACAGTGGGACAGGAAAAAAGATTTGTGCTATATGGAAAATCCAAGGATAAAATGGAGCAAAGTCATTAAAATCTGCGGAGAAAATCTCTACCCCGGACCTATGGGCTGTAAGAATCCCATGCGCCCATGCGGACTTTATGAAACTATGATAAGCAGAGTAAAGCCCTATACTCTGAGGGGATTTCTCTATTATCAGGGAGAATCAGACGACCACAGACCCGAAAGCTACTATGCACTTTTATCCGCATTGATAGAGTGCTGGCGAAAGGAATGGAAAGATAATCTGTCTTTTCTGAATGTACAGCTTCCGATGTTCAAATATGCCGATGACCCCGACTATAAAAACTGGGCTGAAATAAGACAGGCTCAGATGAATGTATACAAGACCGTAAAAAATACAGGGCTTGCAATAACTCTTGACTGCGGAGAATTTAACAATATTCACCCCGTTGACAAAGAACCTGTTGCACACAGATTATATTTGCAGGCTTTGAGTGAAGTGTATGGAATTGCAGAAATATCCGAGACTATGCCACCTGTATTCAGGGAATTTTATCGTGAGGGCGATGATATAATCCTTATGTTTGACAATCCGAGTGATTTTGACTTAAAGGGCGACTTAAAGGATTTTGAAATATCATACGGTGAAGAATATTTTCCTGCAAAGGCAAGAATTGACGGCAAATGCATAATTTTAAGTGCAGAACATGACAGGGAAGTAAAATCCGTGAGATATCTCTGGACAAATTATACAAACATAACTCTCTATGCCGAAAATGGTCTGCCCGTACCGCCGTTTAATACAGAATCCGATTCCTGTTTTTGAAAAAATCCTCTTGTAATTTTCTTTGAATCATGATATAATATTAATACAGCAAGTTTATAATTGAGTTATGAATTAAAGAAAGGTTGTCTTATGAATTATACAGGTGAAAAATGTGTTGTCTGCAATAATGTCTTTGATGATGAATCAGATGTGGTAGTCTGCCCCGAATGCGGTGCGCCTCACCACAGGGCATGTTATAAAAAAGAAAACAGATGCGGACTCTATGAAAATCATGCAGGCAAAATAAAATGGGAACGTTCAGTAAATAAAACTGTAATAATTGAAGCCCCGAAAACAGAGAATCATTACACTGAATCCGAAACAAATGCCGAAAATGATTTCCATGATGAGCGTTTCAATATAACAGAAGATGAATACCTCTTTTCAGAAAAATATCTCGGCTATAACCCGAATGAAGATATAGGCGGTGCAACCCTGAAAGAAGCTGCTGCATTCGTCAAAAGCAATACCATGTATTATATACCTATCTTCAAAAAAATGAAGGATATGGGAATAAAAATGTCATTCAACATTCTCAGCCTTTTGTTTCCTCCGTTTTTCTTTGCAAACAGAAGAATGTGGGGCTGGGCATTGCTGAGTTCGGCAATATCGGTGATATTGTCCATGCCTGCGGCTCTGATGATGATAATAGACGACAATTTGCAGAACGGCTACCAGATGTTCACGGAAAATGTGATGAATTTTATACTCAGCAATAAGACTGAACTTGCATTTGTATCGAATATATGTAATTTTGTCGATTTGGGAATAAGACTGCTGTTTTGTTTTTTAGGCAACAGGATTTACTATCATTTTGTTATAAAAAGCATCAAATCCATGAAAAGCAGGGGAATCAGCGACAAAGATACCATTTCATCGGCAGGCGGTGTAAAACCTCTTAGTATGATTGCAGTAATTGCAATAAATTTTGTATTTATCATGGCAGCATTATTTATTATGAGTTTCATGCTCGAATTTACAGCGATGTTTTTAAGGTAAAACCATGGTGGCTTTTATACGGAAGCCGCCTTTTGTTTACAAAAATTTAACAGTAAAACAATTATCTAATTAAATTTTGATTAACAGTGTGTGCTTTCTTATTTAGTCTATTCTTTTTAAAAAAGCCTTAAATACTTGACAAATCAAGAATGTTTTGATATAATATTACTTACTATAAAGAATTACATAATTAGGCGGTGTAATTCATTAATTTATTTCAGAAATTACAAAACATATTTAACTTTTTTAAGGAGGAATTTTCATGAAGAAAAAATCAAAAGCACTGAAAGCCGTATCCCTCGCAGTCAGTGCTGCACTTTCCCTTTCAGCATTTCCCTTTGTAACACCTGTTGCCTCAGATGCGGCAACGGAAGATGCCTATTTCCTCAGAGGCGATGTCGTAGGCAATGACGGAATATCAGGTGCAGATGCAGCCGCTATTCAGCAATATGACGCAAAAGTATTAAATCTGGACGAAAAACAGATGCTTCAGGCAGATGCAAATGCTGACGGCAGAGTTTCTATCTCCGATGCAGTCGCAATTCTCCAGTGGCTTGTTATGTATAACTATAACGGCGGACATACAGGCGAATATGCACTCCTTTCAGGAGAAAGCGACCCTGAAAACGATTTTTCGGGAACTTCTTTCCGCTACATCGAAACAGATATAGCAGGCAATTATAAACTCAGAATAAAATATACAAACAGTTCAGATACAGATGCAGTCCTTACAGTCCGCACAGATGAAGGCTATACAACTGTAAGCTGTCCCCCCACAGGCACACAGGAGGGTGAAGTCGATATAGTAATCCCTGTCGAAAGTGCAGGCACACACTATTTCTCATTTGAATCCGACAGCGTTAAGGTGAATACTTCAAAGATTATCAGAACCCTGAACCTCGCAGGAAGTTTCACAAAAGAAGCCAGCCCCATTGTAACTGATGCTCCGCAGGAACAGAATACAACTGTTCCTACACAGGAGATACATTATGAAGAAACTACCACAGTCACAGAAATCCCCGTGATAAATACAAACAGATATTATGCCTCAGATGCAGTCATTTCAGAGGGCGTTGTTGAATCAACAAACACAGGCTTTGAAGGCAGCGGCTATGCGAATGTTGACAACAAGACAGGCAGTTCCGTTGAATTTACCGTTGATGTTGCAGAGGACGGAAACTATGAAATAGATTTCCGCTATGCAAACGGCACAGCATCATCAAGACCCATGCAGATAGTTGTGAACGGCTCATCAGATGCATACTATGTTGATTTCGCAGGAACAGATGCATGGACTACATGGAAGAACGATTCAATAGTAGTTCCGCTCAAAAAAGGCAAAAATACCATAAAAGCCGTTTCAACTACCGAAAACGGAGGTCCGAATATCGACTATATAGATGTTGTCAAAACCGACAAAGAACCTGCACAGCCCGCAGTTACCGAAAGATATTATGCTGTTGAAGCTGAATATCTCAAAGCATGGAAAGAAGATACAAATACAGGTTTTGCAGGTACAGCATACCTCAACTACGATAACGCAATAGGCGGTTATATAGAATGGACTGTAAACGCTCCGCAGGACGGAAATTATGAAGTCGATTTCCGCTATGCAAACGGTACGGACGTAAACCGTAAGATAAAACTTATAACAAACGGTGACAGAACTCACGGACAGTATGTTGATTTCAACGGAACAGGCGCATGGACTACATGGGGCGACAGCAAGGCAGTCGTTTCACTCAAAAAGGGCAAGAATACCCTCAAAGCCTACGCAACTACAAATGCAGGCGGTCCGAATATGGACTATATAGAAATATCACAGACAGGTCAGAACGCTCCCGCCTCAAAAGCTACTCAGGGCAAACAGGTTGAAAAGCTTAACCGTGGCGTTGTAATGGCTCACGCTAAAAACGGCAACCTCGTAAGCTGGAGACTCCTTGCAACAGATGACGAAAATACAACATTCGACCTCTGGAGAATAAGAGACAGCGGTAACGTAAAACTCGGCACATTTACCATGAAAGATGCATCAAACTATTTCGATGCGGAAGGTACTGCAACAGACTGGTATACAGTTGATGTTTCCGTAAACGGTGAAAGTACGGAGTTCGCACAGGCTTCAACTAATTTCACCAATACAAACAGCGGTCAGAGCGGTGCATATTTCGATATCCAGCTCAAACAGCCCGCAGGTCTTACAATGCCTGACGGAACTACCTGCACATATTCACCGAATGACTGCTCAGTAGGTGATGTTGACGGTGACGGACAGTATGAACTCTTTGTCAAGTGGGACCCCTCAAATTCGCAGGATAACTCAAAGAACGGCTATACAGGAAACGTCTATATAGACTGTTACAGACTTGACGGAACATTCTTGTGGAGAGTTGACCTCGGAAAAAATATCCGTGCAGGCGCACACTATACACAGTATATGGTATATGACTTTGACGGTGACGGAAAATGTGAAATGATTTGCAAGACTGCTGACGGAACTGTTGACGGCACAGGAAAAGTTGTCGGTGACGGCTCAAAGGATTACAGAAGTTCAGCAGGACGTATTCTTGAAGGTCCTGAATACCTCACACTCTTTGACGGTGCAACAGGAAAGGCTCTTGATACAGTTGATTACAAGCCTGCAAGAGGTGATGTCGGAGCATGGGGCGATACTTACGGAAACCGTGTTGACAGATTCACAGCCTGCGTCGCATACCTTGACGGTAAAAATGCATATGCCTGCTTCGGCAGAGGATATTATACAAGGCTTGCCGTTACAGCCTATGGAGTATCAGGCGGAAAACTTAAAGAATACTGGGCATTCGATACTGGAAACAATGTATCCGCAGCAGGTTACGGTGACGGAAATCATCACTGTATGGGTGCAGACGTCGATCAGGACGGCAAAGATGAAGTTGTATGCGGTTCAGTTATCATTGATGATAACGGAAAAGTTCTGAATACTACTTCTCTCGCTCATGGTGATGCTATACATATAGGTGATTTTGACCCCTCCAACCCGGGACTTGAAATATTCCAGTGCCTCGAAGATGAGAAACACCCCAACGGTACAGTTGTAAGTTATGGTACAATTCTCCGTGATGCCGCAACTGCAAAAGTTCTTTTCCGTGAGACAGCAGGCGGTGATACCGGAAGATGTATTGCAGATAACCTCATCACAGGAAACGGCGGTGCTGAAATGTGCGGTTCGCATAACAGCGTTGTATATTCCGCAACAGGCGACCATGCAAAGGTATGCGACTGGTCAAATATCACAAAATGGGGTCAGAACTCAGTAGTATACTGGACTGATGTCCTTGAAAGAGCAGTCCTCGACAGAACTATGGCTGACCAGTATGGAAAGGGCAGAGTATTCTCAGGCGACGGAGTAGGTTATAATAACTATACAAAGTCAAACGCTTGTCTTACCTGCGATTTAATGGGCGACTGGCGTGAAGAAATGCTTTTCCCGTGCGGAACTGACAAGATAAGAGTATTCACAACGACTTACACAACAGATTACAATATATATTCACTCATGCACAACACACAGTACAGAGTACAGGTTGCATCACAGAATAACGGATACAATCAGCCTCCGCATACTGACTACTATCTCGATACCACAGAATATACAAGACCTGAAGAACCCGATGTATGGGTAAAGGATTAACAAAAAAGTCCCCGTCACAAAGACGGGGATTTTTTTTAGAAAAGTTTAATGGGCAGTTCAACACTGCTTTTCAGAATATATTTTTGAAGAATAACGGCATCTGCGAGAGTGATAGAACCGTCTTTGAGACAGTCCGCACTTTCAATCTGCAAATCATTCAGGTAGACATCATCATTTTCATCAGTGATATACTGCATAAGGAGAATATAGTCGAACATATCCACAGCGTCATCACCGTTTAAGTCTCCGCAGCACTTAGGGACGATTTTATATCTTTCAGGGATATACTGTCCTTCAAGGGGTTCGCCTTTTGCACTCTGGATAAAAAGCTGCTGCCAGTACCACCTGTATGTACTGTTGCCCTCATAGGTTACGGCTGCGCCCATATGTGTGACATCAGGGTTCATAATAGCTTCCCAGTGTTTCGGGGAATTTTTCCACTGTTCAAAAGTTTCTTCGGGAGTAGAAAGACCAGCGGCGATATTTTCGGCGGCGTACCAGAAAGGAGCGATACTCTGGTCAATGACGCTGGAAAATTTACTTCCGTCAGGGCGTTTATGATTCCAGTATTCAACGAGTTCCCTTACTCTTATATTTGAGAGGTCATTGAGATAGGGGACAGCATAGACGGGTTTAAGACCTTCTTCGGCTCTTGCCTCATTGACAAGAATGATAATTTTTTCCGCATACTCGTTGAAATCCACATCAGCGGCATCTGAGTCCATTGGTTTGAATGACAAGTTTGCACCTAAAACAAACATTATCAGGACAGACAGAACCGCTGTAAACTTTCTGAATCCCGATTCCTGCTCATTCATAAAAACACCTCCTTTTCTGACACGAATTATCGTCATAATATCTTAACATTATTTTAACATGGAGAAAATATTTTTTAAAGAGATTATTTATATTTTTGTGAATCATTCACAAAAATTTTCTGCTTTTTGTACAAAATTAAAAATACAAAAAGTAATTGACCTGTCTTTTTATACTTTGCGGACGGTCTGAATATTTCCGAATAAGGCAATATATGAAGGCAGAACAGGCTGAATTTTTTGTATACATAAAGTATATTAATAGAAACGATATACTATTCATATTTCACTTATGTTTCACAAAAAAAATTTAAAATGAACAAAAAAATAAAATTTCTTTAAGATTATTTTAAGACAGGGGGATTATAATAACATCAGAAAAACACGAAAGGAGTGTGAATCCGATGCGTTACCCTCTATAACGTATTCGGAGAATGTATGGCAATTAACACTTTTGCAAGAAAAGAAATAAAGTTCCTCCTCAACATGGAACAGTATGAAAATCTCATGAAGACTCTTCAGGAGTACATGAATCCCGATGAATACTGCAAGGGAGGAAAAGAGTACGGTATCTACAATATCTACTATGATACCCCCGATGACTACCTCATAAGAGAATCCCTCTCAAAACCTTACTACAAGGAAAAAATCAGACTCAGAAGCTACTATTCGCCTGCATCGCCTGATGATACGGTATTTCTTGAAATAAAGAAAAAAGTAGGCGGTATCGTTACAAAGAGGAGAGTTTCAATGACCCTCGCAGAATCAGATGAATACTTTGCAACAAGAAAAAAACCCGTTGCAAAAAAATACATCACCGAACAGGTTTTCAAGGAACTCGATGTATTTCTCGATAACTACCCGATAGCTCCCAAGCAGTACATAAGCTACCAGAGAGAGGCTTTCTTCGGAAAGGACAACAAGGATTTCCGCCTCACATTCGACAGAAAAATCACTGAAAGACGTTTCGACCTCAGCCTTGACAAGGAAAGCTACGGTAACTATATAATAGGTGCAGACCAGAGACTTATGGAGATAAAAGTTTCCGATTCAATGCCTCAGTGGCTTGTAAACAAACTTTCGGAACTCAAAATCTATAAGACGAGTTTCTCAAAATACGGCAGAGCCTACCAGAATTTCGTATATGAGCAGGCTATGGCAACGAGAAAAATCTACATTTCAGGCATATCAATGGTAAACAATCAGTTAATGAACAGGAGTGTGTAATTATGAAAGATTTTTTCAGCAGTTTATTAGTAGACAATGGCGCAGGCGATGCAACAGATATCTTTGCAGATGCACCCGCACAGACAGTATCAGTAGGCGTTGGTTCATTCATCATGTGCATTGTTGCAGCACTTATAATAGGACTTCTCATAAGCTTCGTGTATATGCTCACACATAAGAAAGAAGGCTACGCACAGAGCTATGTAGTTACAATGATAATGCTTCCGCCCGTAGTTTCTCTCATGCTCCTGCTCATCAACAATACGGCAGGCGCACTCACAATAGCAGGAACGTTCACACTTGTAAGATTCAGAAGCGTCCCCGGTGACCCAAGGGATATGGCATATATATTCTTCTCAATGGCAGTCGGAGTTGCCTGCGGACTCGGATACATAGGATTTGCACTTGTATTCTTTGTAATAGTAGCAGTTGCAATGATAATTCTCAATGTGCTTGATTTCGGTGCGGCAAAGAGCAATCACATGACACTTAAAATAGCAATTCCCGAAAACCTCGATTATCAGGGCGTATTTGAACCCGTACTTTCAAAATATACAACATTCCACAAGCTCAGAAGAGTTAAGACAACAAATTTCGGCACACTTTTTGAACTTATTTACAGCGTTGACGTAAATGACAATATCGACCAGAAGAAATTTATTGACGAACTTCGCACACTTAACGGAAATATGACAATTAATCTTGTATTTTTCAGATATGATGACAAGATTTACGAAAAATGATATATCACCCTCCCAAATTGATATATACCCTCTCAAATGGAATTTGTCAGACCCTCAGGTCTGACTAATTTCATATATGGAAAAGGAGCAGTTTATATGAAATATACAAAATTGGTATCAGCGGCAGTTATAGCCCTTTTGTGTTCCGTATCCTGCGGAAAGGAAGAAAGTATCACGGTTCAGGAAACGCCCTCATCAGATTCACAGATTCAGGAAATTATTGACGAAACAACCGAAACTCCAACCGATTCGGCAGAAACTACGACAGAAATTACAACACAAATTACAACACAAATCACGACAGAAACTACTCTTTCAGAACAATCCGAAACTACTGTAAGCACTGTATCTGTAAATAATACCACATCAGCAGTTACAGCAGTTTCTTCATCAGCATCATCAACAGCCCCGGCGGAAACAACTATTGCAGCCGCAACTGATTCCCCGGCGGCAACGACCGCAAATTCTTCATCTTCAAACAGTACGGAAAATTCGGGAAATTCAGATAATTCAGGTAATGCAAATAATAATAATTCAAGTGAACCTCAGACAACTCAGCCACAGTCTCAGGAGCAGGAAGAAGTTGTCGTTTCGGAATATACCGCCGAAATAGAACTCGGAGGCGATATAAAGGGAAGTAATGTCTCGCAGGAAGGCGACAGGATAATCGTTTCAGCAGGAGGTGACTATATTTTCACAGGCGGATTTGACGGTCAGATATATGTTGATGCTCCCACAGAAGAAAAAGTTAAAATAATTCTCGACAGCGTTGACATATCATGTTCATACGGTCCTGCAATACTTGTCAATGATGCAAAAAAATGTACAATAGAACTCTCTGACGGAAGTTATAACGTACTCAGCGACAGCGGAGGAGATGCAATAAATGACGGTGTTGTTTTCTCAAATGATACTCTTAAATTCAAAGGTGACGGCACTCTTGAAATAAATTCGGGAAATGCCCACGGTATCGCAAGCGATGATGATGTCATTATAGAGAGCGGTACTTATTACATAAATTCCATAAAATCAGGAATTTTCGCCCATGATGATATCAGTATAAACGGTGGTCAGCTCGAAATAAAAGGCGGTACTAACGGCATAAAATCCAAAGGCACTGTAAATATCAACGGCGGAAGAACTGTCGCATATGGCGGTACTAAGGAGGAAAAAAGTTCGGTATACGCAGGAGTTGCCCTCAATTATACGGGCGGTGAACTTTATGCGGCAGGAAATAAAGTCACTGCACCTGCAACTTCCGTAAATCCTTATATAGTTGCTGATTTCAGCAACGGTCTTTCGGCAGGTACTCCTGTAAGCCTGTACCTTGACGGAAATGAGATATCATCTCTTACACCGCATAATAATTTCAGATGCATTATAATTTTGTCTCCTGATATTCAGAACGGAAGCAAATTCACTGCAAACGCTGACGGAAAAGATTCGGAAGAATTTACTGTATCTGATATACAGAATGTTTTCACAATAGAATAAATTTTTCAGCCGTTGTTTTTTCGGATTTATTTATCTGAATAAAACAGCGGCTTGTTTATTAAAAAATATAATGCAGAGTGCTGAAAATAATAATTTACAATTAATATTAAAATAATATTAATTTGTAATATTCAAATACTTATTAATAAAAAATTAACGTGAATTTTTTGGAAAAAAGTGTAAAAAGTACATAAAATTATAGTTTAGTGTATAATTGTATATTGTAAAACGCTCTGATATGAAATATAATAAATACAGCAATTGAAGAATACAGGTATTCAACACCTTGTACCCTCCCCTCTCATGTGCTTGGTGCTGATTACTTTTTCAAGTGCATTGGATAGAGAGATATTTGTTAATTAAAAAAACGAATCCCTTTCATTTGTAATTTTTTCATGTTTTCTATTCTCAATAACTTATTTTAACTATTTCGACTGCGGCTCTCAGTGCTAAACGGTTCTTCCGTATGAGCTAATATGTCACGCTTCCCTCAATCGGGAAGCATTTTTTTAGTTTGTGAAATTTGCGTGAAAGTTTATATAATCCGCTTGACAAATTTAATAATCTGTGATATGATTTATTACAGGAAATAAACAAGAGGTGAGAAGATGAAAAAAAGCGTTTACAGTCTCGTGCTTATGGACGATGTTGTCAAAGCTGTCGATGAACAGGCTTACAGACTCGGCACAAGCAGGTCTAATTTAATAAATCAGATTCTCGCACAGCATTTGTCATGCATAACTCCCGAAATGCGTATGAAAGATATTTTCGATTCCGTTTCGGAACTGATAAGCAGTACCTTGCAGATTCAGCAGCAACATTCCGCATCGCTCATGACCATGAAAACAGCCCTTGAATACAAGTACCGACCGACTATAAATTATAAGGTGGAACTCAAAAGAATCCCCGATGAATTTATGGGGAATATCAGGGTACAGATAAGAACTCAGAGTCCTGCATTAATCGGACTGTTCAACAGCTTTTTCGCTTACAGGGTGCGTATGGAAAAATTGTATCTCGCTCAAAAAGGAGTTGATAACTATGTTTTCAGTATCGGAAACGGTATATTTTCAAGAAATCTTATTAACAGCAGGCTGTCAGATGAACAGGCAGGCGAGGCGATAGGGGAGTATATAACTGATTTGAACCGTGCGGTAAAGGTGTATTTTTCATCACCCGAAAATTTTGCGGAAAATATACCCGTCCTCGAAAAGGAGTACAGGAAAATGCTTGAAAAATATATCATTTAGCAATATTATGTAATATAATTTAAATTAAACAGGAGGAAAATTGCGCCCTTGTGTTGAGAGTGAACAGAATGAAATGAAGTGAACGAAAACACAAGGCTCAAAAGGCGCAATTTGACGACTTTAAATAAGGAGGTTATTTTATGAATGCAGAGAAATTAACTCAGAAATCAGTTGACGCTGTAAGAAAGGCTCAGAATATAGCCGTTATGCAGTCAAATCAGATTATTGAACCAGTCCATGTCCTTGCAGGACTTCTCAAACAGGAAAACGGTCTTATTCCTCAGCTTCTGAAAAAAATGAATATTGATACGGATATTTTTGAATCCGAAACAGACAAGAAAATAAACGCTCTCCCCAAGGTCACAGGAAGCGGAAGAAGCAACAAAGTCGCTCTCTCCGCAGATACCGACAGAATTTTTACAAATGCCGAAAGTATCGCCTCAAATATGAAAGATGAATTTGTTTCGGTTGAACATATCATGCTTTCGCTTATAGAATCAAAGGACAGGGATATTTCACAGCTTTTCAGGACTTTCAATATCAGCCGTGATGCATTTTTAAGCGCATTGATGTCTGTCAGGGGAAATACAAGGGTTACTTCTGAAAATCCCGAAGAAACTTATGATGTTTTAACTAAATACGGTCAGGAACTTGTCGGACTTGCAAAAAGAAACAAACTTGACCCCGTTATCGGCAGAGACAGCGAAATAAGAAATATTATCCGTATTCTTTCAAGGAAAACTAAAAACAATCCTGTTCTTATCGGTGAACCCGGTGTCGGAAAAACTGCAATTGCAGAAGGTCTTGCCCTGCGTATCGTTGCAGGTGATGTTCCCGACAGCTTAAAGGACAGAAAAGTATTTTCACTCGATATGGGCGCACTTGTTGCAGGTGCTAAGTACAGAGGAGAATTTGAAGAACGTCTTAAAGCTGTCCTCAATGAGATAAAAAACAGCAACGGTCAGATTATAATGTTCATTGATGAACTCCATACAATAGTAGGCGCAGGAAAGTCTGACGGTGCTATGGACGCAGGAAATTTACTGAAACCTATGCTTGCAAGAGGTGAACTCCACTGTATAGGCGCAACTACTCTCAATGAATACAGACAGTATATAGAAAAAGACCCTGCACTTGAAAGACGTTTCCAGCCTGTAATGGTAAATGAACCAAGTGTTGAAGATACTATCTCTATACTGCGTGGACTTAAAGAGAGATATGAAGTTTTCCACGGTGTTAAAATCCATGACAATGCGCTGATTTCCGCAGCAGTTTTGTCAAACAGATATATAACGGACAGATTTCTCCCCGACAAGGCTATTGACCTGATTGATGAGGCTTGTGCGACTATAAGAACAGAAATGGATTCAATGCCCACCGAACTTGACGAGATAAACAGAAAAATGATTCAGTTGCAGATTGAAGAAACTGCACTCAAAAAGGAAAATGACAATATATCCCATGAACACCTTGAAGAAATTCAGAAGGAACTCGCTGAACTGCGTGAAAAATTCAACAGCATGAAGGCTAAATGGGAAAATGAAAAGAATGATATTTCAGCCGTTCAGAAAATCCGTGAGGAAATCGAACAGGTAAGCGGTGAAGTCGAAAAGGCTAAACGTGAATACGATTTCAATAAAGCCGCCGAACTTGAATACGGCAGACTTCCGCAGCTTAAAAAACAACTCGAAGAACTTGAACATAAGGCGGAAGAAGATTTGAAAGGCGAAAGACTTCTCCGTGATAAGGTTACAGAGGACGAAATTGCCAAAATCGTATGCCGCTGGACAGGTATCCCCGTTTCAAAACTCATGGAGGGCGAAAAGGAAAAAATTCTCGGTCTTGAAAGTCTCCTCCATAAGCGTGTAATCGGTCAGGACGAGGCTGTAACAAAGGTAAGTGAAGCTATACTCCGTTCAAGGGCAGGCATACAGTCACCCGACAGACCTATCGGTTCATTCCTTTTCTTAGGACCTACGGGTGTGGGCAAGACTGAACTTGCAAAGGCTCTGTCCGAAATTCTTTTCGATGACGAAAGAAATATCGTGAGAATAGATATGAGCGAATATATGGAGAAATTCAGCGTAAGCCGCCTGATTGGTGCGCCTCCCGGATATGTCGGATATGATGAAGGCGGTCAGCTCACCGAAGCTGTAAGAAGAAAGCCCTATTCGGTAGTTCTTTTTGATGAAATCGAAAAGGCTCACCCTGATGTGTTCAATATTCTCTTACAGGTTCTTGATGACGGACGCATTACGGATTCTCAGGGACGTACAGTAGATTTCAAGAATACTATTATAATACTCACATCAAATCTCGGCTCACCCTATATCCTTGACGGTATTGACGAAAATAATCAGATAAAGGACGAAGCAAGGGAAAAGGTTGAAAATCTCCTCAAAAAACAGTTCCGTCCCGAATTTCTCAACCGTCTTGACGAAATAATCTTCTATAAGCCGCTCGCAAAAACCGAAATAATAAAAATCGTTGACCTTATGCTTGCGGATTTGCAGAAACGACTTGACGACAAACACATTAAAATAAATGTCAGCGATGAAGCCAAGAATTATATAGTTGACTGCGGTTATGACCCCAATTTCGGTGCAAGACCCCTCAGAAGATTTATACAGCGCAAAGTTGAGACACTTATAGCAAAGAAAATTATCGGCTCTGACCTCTCCGCAGGCGACAGCATTGATGTTGAACTCCAAAACGGTGAACTTGTTGCGTTCTGATAATCCTCTTTACTTCATATTGTGCGAAAAATAGGCGTTTTTATAGGTGAAATGAATAAAAGTAGCCACAGTTTAAGCCTTTAATCAGTCGTTTTGCCATTTTTTTTCAAATTCCTTGACAAATCGCTCCAAAGGGTATATAATTCAATTATAAATTTGAAATATGGAGGATAAATACATGACAAAAACTGAACTTATCAGCGTTGTTGCTGAAAAGACTGATTCCACCAAGAAGAATGCCGAGGCTGCTGTAAACGCAGTTGTTTCTGCTATCACAGAGGCTCTCGCAAGCGGTGAGAAAGTTTCTATCGTCGGCTTCGGTACTTTCGAGGTTCGTGACAGAAAAGAAAAGCAGGTAAAGAATCCCCAGACAAAAGAAATGATGATTGCACCCGCTTCAAAAGCTCCTGCATTCAAGGCAGGTCAGGCTCTCAAGAACGCTGTCAATAAGTAATTTGAGGAGGTAATTATCATGGCAAGAGGTAAGAAGAAGAACGAAACAGCAAAGGCTGTTGAAGAAAAAAAGGTTGTTGAAACTCCTGTTGCTGAAGAAGTAAAGGCTGAAACCGCTCCCGTTGTTGAAGCAAAGCCCGAAACAAAAGCTGAGGAAAAGAAAACAGAAGCTAAAAAACCCGCTGCAAAGAAAACTGCTGCTACTAAAACTTCTGCTCCAAAGGCTGATGCTCAGAAAACTGCCGCTGCTCCCAAAGCTCCTGCTGCAAAGAAAACTACTGAGGAAAAAAGAGTTTTCATTCAGTTTGCAGGCAATCAGGTTTTAGGTGCAGACCTCGTTGAAAGAGCAAAGGCTGATTTAGGTGTCAAGAATCCTAAGAAAGTTGATATCTATGTAAAACCCGAAGACAATAAGGTTTATTATGTAATTGATGACAAAGCAGGAGATTTTGACCTGTTCTGATTGTAAAAACGATACAAAAGCCGCTGTACTTTATGTGCAGCGGCTTTTTTGTTTAATATCAATAAAAAATATAAAAAAATTTTGTTTTAATAAAATTCATTTTCTATTGAAATTGTGAAAGTTTTGTGATATAATTATTACATCAGAATCATGCCGCTTTTTTATATTCGTATATTTTTTAAAAAACGGTGTGGTTCTTTTAATATATATTCAAAATTCTAACAGAAAGGAAAATGCTTATGAGAAAATCTATTGCAAAACGTCTGATAAGCGGCTTTACGTCTGCGCTTGTCGCCGTATCATATGCGATACCTTCAGGGCTTTCGTCACTCGGCGGGCGTATCCTCAGGACAAACGCTGCGAATGAAGTCTCCAACCTCACAGGCACAAAGACAACTGATGATGTAACCCTGCTTGTCGGCAAAACTCCTGTGAAGCATGACGGAACTCCGTTTACTGACACGGAAAAAGCAAACCTTGAAAGCATTATTCAGGCTTATGATGAGGAATACGCCCTCGGCATAGCATCACAGTTTGCACTCTTTGTTGCAGGTGACTTCACTCCGAAAGAATCAGATGCGGAGGGTCGTACCGTAATCGGAGGCGACCTTGCTGTTGAAACAAGATGGTCAAGCTATGTAATAGGCAAGGGTGACTATGCCAAGGGAACTGCTCTCAGTACCCTCCTCAACAATTCGGATTATGCATCAGTTATACTCGGCGGCTCTGTAACAAACGGAAAACTTTCAAATGAAACAAATAAGCCTGAAAATGAAAGTTCAAAGCTCATTGTTTTCAACAGAAATGAAGATGAAGTAAAACAAAACCTTCAACTATACATGAAAGGTTTCTTTGAAAACAGTACATATTATGATGTCGGCAAAGCACAGACATATGCGGTAAAACTCCTTGACATCGAAGAACAGTTTGAAAATCTCAACAAAAGATCACAGAAACTTGCAGCGATGAAAGACCAGTTTGATGTCACATATGATGAATCATCAAAAATAATCACTTTCACCTACACAGGAGATTCAAGTGTACCCACTGAAACTGTTTATTTAACGCTTACAGATGAGGAACTTGAATGGTTCAGACACGCTAAAAATATAAAGTACGTCAATGTTCCCGAACTCGCTCAGCCCAGAGAAGTTGTAAACAATGACGGTACAATGGCAGAATGGAACTATTCTTACATAGTAGTAAATATTCCCCAGACAGAAAATGAGGACGGCAGTCTTCATATAGGCGAATGGTCAGGTCAGAACGATGCACAGGCTTCTGTAAATGGCGTTGATATCGGAATAGGAGGTTCTATTTCAGGCAATAATTTCGGAAATAACCTCCCTGGTGTTACTTCCCTGCTTTACAATATTCCCAATGCGGAAAAACTCGTTCTCGGAGGTACTTCATTCTACGGAACAGTATTTGCTCCAAATGCCGAAGTAACAGACGAGAAAAGCCTTAACGAAGGACGTGGCGACAACCCCCACCTTTCAGGTGCGCTTATAGCACGTTCATTCAAGGGCTATACAGAATTTGGTTACAGACCCTTTACAGGTCCGTATTCAATGATAGGCTCACATATAGAATTTTCAACGGATATCTTTAAAAAGGACAATTTCGGAAATCCCATTGAAGGCGCAGAAATTGGTCTTTATGACGAGAACGGAAAGCTTGTCAGCGTTTCATTCACAGGCGCAGACGGAAAAGCTACACTTAAATTCCCGTCAGCGGATATACCAAATGAGGAGTCTTCCATAACAAGCAAGTATATCATAAAAGAAGTCGCTGCACCCGCAGGATATGATATTTCAGATGAAGAATATGAACTCACCGTAAAAGAGACATTTAAGGAATTTTCAGGTACTTTCATGTCAAGTATCCTCGAAGAAAATGTCGAATTTTCTTTGAAAGACCCGTCAGGAAATATCTCCGAAAGCAGTGTTTCATATGACTATTCACTTACACAGAAAGACATATCAGCAAAGACAAGTACAATTGACGGTGTTTCTTACAAAAGCACTCTGGACAGCGGAAATTATGTGTTCGGAACTCCCGACCCCGCAGACGACAGCGACAAAGTAGCTGTTGACAGCAAAAACGGTGTTGTATATCCCCTTATAAAAACATCAGACGGAAATATCATCACAATAACCGATAACCAGCAGCTCTGGCTCGCCAAAAAAGATGAAAATACAAAACAGTTCCTCGGAGGCGCATTCCTCGAAGTTTCCCGTGAGGACAAGAACTTCAAGATAATTTCATCAGCGGACGGCTATCTTAAATTTAATATTTCCGAAAATGAAGCTGATGAAAGCGATACTACCCTCATCGCAGGGAAAACTTATACCCTCACTGAGACAACTCCCCCTGAGGGTTACAAAACAGCAGACCCGATTACTTTCACAATCAAAAAGACAGACGGAAAATTTGAACTCTATATAGGCGAGAATACTTCTCCCGAAGATTCAAGAATAGTCGAAATGTTCGACAAGGAACTCGGAAGAATAGGCTTGCAGAAAATCGACCTCAGCGATGAATCAACAATTACAGGCGCAAAATTAAAGCTCTATAAACTCAATGATTCAGCTTTCGCAGAGGGCAAACTTGAAACAGGCGACAACAATAACAGTTTTGACAGCCTTTCCGCAGATGATTATATTGACGTTACAGAGGAACTTACAGGCTCACCCGTAATAACATCAGGAAAAGACCCTGTATATCCCGATGACCTCCCCGAAGGCATTTACGGACTTGTTGAAACAGAAACAGCAGACCCGAATTATGATAACTCACTTGTCGGAAAAGTAAATGTATTTACTGTAAAAGCTGACGGAAGTGCTATTTCAGGAAGATTCAGACCCGCTGAATATTCCGAAGTGGAAACATCAGAATATTCAACAGCAGATGCAGGTTTTGAAAGAAACGGCGATAAAATTGTAAACTTCTCTGACCCTTCAAAAATAATCAGTGAAAATGAATATATCACAAAGGTTATATTCACTGCAAATGACGATATGTCTCTGAATACAGGTGACTGGGCTTCATTCTTACCGCCTGATTCGATTTCAGTGTCAGAACTTGCTGATGGTACAAAGGAAACTACTTTCAACTATGGTACAGGTATTTCATACGCTAATATAAAAGATTCACAGTACAATATTTCGTGGAATAGTTCCATGAATGCGAGTGATTCAATTAAAAGCGTACGCTTTGGTGTCAGGAAATTAGTTTCAGAAGAAACAAGCCAGACGATAGGCAGTCTCTCTCTCGATGCATCGAATGAAAGAGCAGGCGAAAAAATTTATATTTTCAGTCTCGGAAATGCAAGACAAGGCTGGAATCTCCGATTCAACAAGTATGACGAGGACGGAGAAACAAAATTATCAGACTATACAGGTTACAGAGTATGTCTTTATAAGTGCGATGCTCAGGGAAATCCCACAGGAAATGCACTTGTTACAGATACCACAGGCGAATTTGTAAAACCTCTTCTCTTCCCTCCAAAAGATTCCCTTGCAAACGGTGACTATGTAATAGTTGAGGAATCAGCTCCCGAAAATTATGGCAAGGCTGACAATATCTATGTCAGACTTACAGGAAACGGAAGGGATTTCAAAGTTCTTTCAGGCGATTCCCTTGACAACCTCACTCAGGTAAATCCAAGCAATACAGGCACATATACAACATTCTACTATGATGTAAAAATGTCTGACAAGAAAACTGTAAACAAGGTAAGTTTCTCCAAAGTAGATGACGGTCAGAAAATTACCAATATTACAGATTCCACACATTCAAGAGGTTATGATGTTGAGTCCGATGCGAAAAATGTCGCAGGCGCAACAATGAAACTAACCTATACAAGCGAAATTGCAGGAACAGACCTCAGCAAAGTAACTTCAAGCTACGACAGTTCAGCCGAATCAGGTTTTATCCTCGGCGTTGACAACAAAAATATCACATGGATTACAAGAAATGAAAAGATAACCTTTGACGGACTTCCCAACGGAAGTTACACACTCGAAGAAATTTCCGCCCCCAACGGCTATCAGCCCATAAGCAAGGCTTATCTGACCATAAAGGACGGCGAAGTTACTTCAACAGGTACAATCTATGTAAATGCAGACGGTTCAGATGTTGTTGCGACTGATACTCTTTACAGCCTTTCAATCCGTAAGACAAAACCTCTCGGATATAATGCAAATGCAAACAACGAGATGAATGATACTCCGGTAGCAGGAGCAGTTTTACAGCTTACAGGCAATACAATGGCTGACGGAAACGGCGACAGCATTGACCTTTCAAATGTTTCCGCCCGTGACAATCAGGTTTACCTCGCAGACGGCTCAGGAAACAACGACCACGCAACACCTCAGACTCTTACAGATAATATCGTAGGCGGTCTTAAAGACAATTATACATACGAATGGACTTCAATAGGAAGTGCGGTTCTGTTCATGGGACTTCCTGAGGGTTACTATACAATTCATGAAGTTTCAGCTCCCACAGGCTTTGAAAAGTCAGAAGACATGACTTTCAGAGTTCAGAGAGATACAAATGAAGAATCCTCAACTTTCGGAAAACTCATCATGACTGAAGGTAAGGACAGAAATCAGAACTATGACCAGATAACTGTATATGACGAATCACACGATATCGAAATAAGCAAGCGTGACATGGGAGGAGAACTCCTTTCAGGCGCAGAATTTACACTTACAAAATATGACAGTAATGACAGCCCCGTTTCATTTGAAGATGAAGGCATAGCATTCAGAACATATCAGGAAAACCTTGAAGATGTAACAACAGGCTCAGAAGATGACGGTGACAACAATTCAAAGAATGACAAGTTCGTCACAATAAATCACAGCGGTGCATACACAATCAGAGGCAACACATTCAACCATGTGAAAATTGACGGTGCTTCCGTAACAGACGGTGCAGTACAGAACAATTATGAATATTCGGGAACTTCTTCAGGAGAACTCAGCATAGCAGGTCTTTATGACGGTGTATATGTTGTAACATTTGAAGACGGTACAGTTTATTCAATAAGAGCTGATTACAATTCAGAAGAAATAACTTCTGTTGAAAAGCTCGAAAAAGCATCTGTTGAAGCAGACGGAACAGTTAAATTCACAGGCGGAGATAAAATAATTACAGGTCTTGATGACGGTAAATATGTTCTCCATGAGAGTATCGCTCCCAACGGCTACGAAGCTGTTACAGATTTCAGCTTTGAAGTAAAGGACGGCGTAATTGACAAGGATTCAATAAAGGCAGTTACAACAGGCGATACAGTTGATATATCCGAAAATGTTGAGGTTGACAGCGAAAATCCCGCAAAACTCATCATCAAGGACAGAAAAGAGGCTCTTTCCGTAAATATCAGCAAGAATGATATCAACGGTGAAGAAGTCGAAGGCGCAGAACTTGAAGTATACACAGTAGTATCTTCATCAGAAGACGCAGACGGAAATATCCAGACAGTAACAAGCGTAGTTGAAAGCTGGAAA
>OCVV010000186.1_pt1 | contig 30328 bp, 14 predicted proteins | sample 1539721 | NCBI WGS metagenome assembly OCVV01 (sample SAMN02144230, study PRJEB22623) | gut metagenome | biome: sheep rumen | host: Ovis aries | place: New Zealand | reverse complement strand
GCAAGCCCTATATAGAAGGCCTTGTTGAAATACAAAGCTGAATAAATTCGTTTCTGAGTCATTTGAACCACACAATTGGACGGACAAAAATAAATCAGAACACGACTCATTTTCTACTCTAAACGGTTAAAAAAAACTCCAATTAGACTAGGGTAATATTTTTAACAGAAATAGCGTTTTTGTGCGAATTTCGCCAACAATCCAAAGAGTTTCGCTTAAATCCAATCCGCCTTAAATCAAAAAATTTTCTTCTAAAAAATGATTCTTTGTTCTAAATTTTGTTAGCCGAAACTATCTTTTCAGGATTTTATCCAAAATGACTTCTAACAAGAAACAGGACAACACCCTTAAACTGCTATGGCTTTTCGCCGGCAATAAAAAAGCCCAACTTTTTAGAGCTTCTTTTTACGCCATTTTGGGCGTTTTTTGCGGAATCATCCCCTACTTTTGCGTTGCAAAACTGCTATCCGCATTCTACAACAAGACGGTTACCAGCGATGATGTGCTGATTTACGGGGCGATCGCCATCATCGGTTTTGCGTTGAAAGTATTCTTGTCAACGATTTCAACAATGACTTCGCATGAGGCGGCATTCGCCATTCTAAAGACACTGCGAACAAAGATTACCGAGAAAATGGAGCACATTCCCATGGGAATCATGCTCGACAAAGCTTCCGGTTCGTACAAGATGCTCGTTGTCGATACGGTAGAACGCATCGAAAAACCTTTTGCTCACATGGTGCCAGAAATGACCGCAAACATCGTGACTCCTTTGACAATATTAATCGTTTTGTTTGTCATGGATTGGCGCATGGCTCTCGGCGCTTTTGCAACCATTCCATTAGGATTTCTGGTAACCATGGGGCAATTAATCGGTTATAAGGAAAAATCCGCGCGTTACTTCAAGGCGAACGCCGATATGAACGATTCCATCGTAGAATATGTGAACGGCATCGAAGTCATCAAGGCATTCAATCAAAGCGCATCTTCATTTAGCAAGTTTACGAACGCCTGCAAGTACTACCGCGATACAACTCTTGAATGGTGGCGCGGTTGCTGGTTCTTCTCGGCTGCAGGTTTGAATACACTTTCTTCAACTTTACTTGTAACGCTTCCGCTCGGAGCTTACTTATTCATGAACGGGAAAATTGAATTCGGCACGTTCCTCACTTGCGCGGTACTCAGCATGGGCATCGCAGGCCCTTTGATTGCTTCTATGAATTATGCCGAAATGTTCGCTTCGGTATTCCAGGCGTTTACGCAAGTGAACAACTTTTTGAACGAAAAAGATCAAATTCGTCCGAAAGAAAACGTAAAGTTTAACGGTTCTTCTTTCGAATTCAAGAACGTCACATTTGGCTATAAAGATAAGAATGTTTTGAACAAGATATCGTTCAAGACAGCTGAAAAAGGCGTCACCGCAATTGTCGGACATTCTGGCAGCGGAAAATCCACTATTGCCAAATTGATGGCCGGGTTCTGGGATGTGGGTGAAGGCGACATATTGCTCGGTGGCGTCAGCCTGTCCAAAATTCCGTTCAAACAGCAAATGCAAAAAATCAGCTACGTGGCGCAAGACAACTACCTGTTCAACGTGTCCATCATGGAAAACATCCGCATGGGACGCCCCGAAGCAAGCGACGAAGAAGTTTACGAAGCCTCAAAGGCTGCAGGGTGCCACGAATTCATCAGCGCACTTGAACACGGCTACGAAACAAAGGCTGGAGATGCAGGAAACAGACTCTCCGGAGGCGAGCGCCAGCGCATCACGATTGCACGTGCGATTCTCAAAAACGCAGATGTCATCATCTTGGACGAAGCCACCGCATACGCAGACCCCGAAAACGAAGCTGAAATTCAGAAGGCACTTTCAAGACTCATTCACGACAAAGTGCTCATCGTCATTGCCCACAGACTTTCGACCATCAAAAATGCCGAAAAGATTCTGGTCATTGAAAAGGGCGAGCTTGCCGGTAGTGGCACGCACGACGAACTGATGAAAAAATGCGATTTGTACAAATCCATGTGGGAACGCCACATTGCAGGTTCCGACAATAAGGAGGTTGCATAATGCTTAAGACTTTGAAAAGGATTATCAAGCTTTCCGGGAAGCACAAGGGACGCATTTATTGGGGACTAGTTTGTAGCATATTGAACACGGTTTTCAGCTGTTCTTCTGTATTGGCATTCCTTTGGGTTTTGCAAAACATCAACAATCTCACGATGGATGTCATCTGGACAACCGTCGCGATTTTGGGTGTTGGACTTGTAGGCAAAATTATTCTCAAGTTCTTGACGAACATTTTCATGACCGCTGCAGGGTTCATCATCTTTACGGACAAGCGCCTTGAACTTGGCGACAAGCTGAAAAACGCTCCAATGGGTTATTTCTCGAAGGAATCGCTCGGGCGCATCAACAATACGATTACGACCAACATGGCGACCCTCGAAAACTTTACAATGATGGCTGTAGACAACGTTGTCGGCGGCATTTTGCAAGGACTCGGCGTTTCCATTTTTCTCATGATTTTCGACTGGAAAATGGGACTCATCGCTATCTCTGGAATTTTGCTTTCACTTATCCCTTTGACACTTATACAGACCAAATCCAATTCACTTTCATTAAAGCGTTACGAAGCGGTCGAACGCGTCACAAACAATGTCCTTGAATACATTCGCGGCATTGCCGTCATCCGTTCATTTGGCAGAGGCAACGCCTCCAAGCTTGATGAGACTTTTGATGAATTTGAAAAGACCGCCATCAAGATGGAAAAAGGCATTCTCGTTCCGCATGGATTTTTCAGAGCTACACTTGAAATTTTTAGCGGTATCATTATCCTGTGCGCCGCTTGGATGACGTATCACGGCACAATGGATTTTACCTACGGCATGATGTTCCTTGTTTCGGGATTTATCATCTACGGGCAAATGGAACTGCTTGCCAATGGCGCTTTCTTGATGGAACAGATTGAGACCTCCATGGACCAGATGGATGAAACTTACAATGTTCCAAAGCTTACCGGGCATGAATCTGTTGACGAGAACAAGACCGACATCGAAATCAAGGACGTGACTTTTGGTTATGACTCTCGCGTGATTCTGGACAAGATCAGTGCGAAGATTCCCGCAAAATCCAAATGCGCTATTGTCGGTTATTCCGGTAGCGGCAAGACAACTTTGTGCAATCTGATTGTCCGTTTCTGGGATGTCCAATCGGGTTCAATCACATTCGGCGGAAAAGACATCAAGAGCTATGCGCCGGATGAATTGCTGTCGCATTTTTCGATGGTGTTCCAAAATGTTTTCCTGTTCAATGACACCGTCGAAAATAACATTAGATTCGGTTGTCCGAATGCAACGCACGAACAAATCGTAGAAGTTGCAAAACGCGCCCGTTGCCACGATTTCATTGAAGCTCTTCCCGACGGATACAACACTGTCATTGGCGAAAATGGCAGCAGCCTTTCCGGTGGTGAAAAACAACGCATTTCGATTGCGCGAGCCCTCTTAAAAGACGCACCGGTCGTCATCCTCGATGAAGCGACATCTTCTGTGGACCCCGAAAATGAATCGGAATTGATGGAAGCGATTGCAGAACTCACCAAAGGAAAAACAGTCATCTCTATCGCCCATCGTTTGAATACGGTAAAGAACGCCGATCAGATTCTTGTCATTGACCGCGGACATATCGTACAACGCGGAACGCACAAAGAGCTCTGCAACGTTAACGGCGTTTATAAGAAATTTTTGGATATTAGGAAAGCTTCGGCAGGCTGGAGCATTACCTAAACAAAGGATTGTAAAAAATGGAAAAAACTCTAGAGGAACGCTGGTTCCCCTTCTCCACCTATAATCTAAACGATACGGAGCACAAAAAAATCTTCTGTTTTCACCATGCAGGAGGTTCCGCAAGCGTATACCGCAAGTGGACACTTGAAAAGAAAAAGATGAATTTCATCTGCGTCGAGCTCCCCGGCAAGGGAACACGTCGCCGAGAAGCATTTGTAGGCGATTTCAAGATACTCCTTGAACCGCTTTGCGAAAGCATTATCAAAGTCACACAAGGCAAGCCGTTTATTCTATTCGGTCACAGCATGGGAGCCGCCATGGCATTCTACGTTGCAGAACATCTGCAAAGCAAATACGGTGTTCGCCCAGAAAAACTGATTGCCGCAGGCCGCCAAGCCCCGCAAGATGAAGACCCAGGAGAGTTCAAGACTTACATGGGCGACGACGCGCTGATTCGTGAACTCAAAAAATACAACGCCACGCCTAAGAAAATCCTTGAAAACAAGGAATTGCTCCAATTCGTCCTCCCCGAAGTGCGCAAGGATTACACGCTCAATGAAAGCCTGATTTACAATGGCGAACGCATTGATACCCCCATCTATATCAATTGCGGATCCAAAGACATCGGAGCAACTTCAGCCATTATGCAACGCTGGCAATCCGTAACAACAAAAGAATTCAAGGAAAAGGAATTTGAAGGCGACCACTTCTTTGTTCTGAATTCCGAACAGTACCCCGAATATCTCGCTAACGCAGGTTAAAAATTTATGTTCACCAACAATCTTGAATGCATCCATTCTGCCGTTTTTGCAAAAGCTTTTGAAACACCATCGGCGACCGCGCTCGTATCGCGAAATGCTGACGGCACCTACAATTACAAGACATACGCTGAACTTGCCGAAAGCGCCTTAAAAATTGCGTCCACGTTGAAAGCGGCAGGAATCAAGACCAAGGATCTCGTCTCCATCGTTTTGCCGAAGGGAATGAATCAGGTCTTCTGTACGCTCGGGATTCAGGCGATCGGAGCGGCATATGTTCCTGTCGGAATCCACCAGCCGATGGAAAGGATGCACAAGATTTTTGACGCTGCAAAAATTTCTGCAATCATCACAGATGCAGAACATGCAGAACAAATTCGCAAAGAAAATCATGTCTGGAAAGTTATCGTTGTCGATGAAGCTTTGCAAAGCGCGCCCATGCCAAAAGATAAGATTGTCGAAGACCCTTCGCTCCTCGCCTACATCATCTTCACCTCTGGCACAACGGGCGTTCCGAAAGGCGTGATGATTTCGCATCACGGCGCAAGCAACACCATTCGCGATATCAACGAGCGTTTTAATTTAAGCGCTAATGATGCCTGTATGGCGATTTCAGAATTGGACTTTGACCTTTCCGTTTATGACATTTTCGGCATGCTTTCCTTGGGCGGAAAGGTCATTGTCCTCTCTGAAGAAACTAAAAAAGAAGCAAGCATCTGGAAACAGATCGCAAGCGATCAAAAAGTGACATTGTGGAATTCCGTCCCTGCGCTTTTTGAAATGTTCACGATTGTCGCAGGCGACAAGGCAAGTAGCATTCCGCTAAAAACCGTGATGCTTTCGGGCGACTGGATTCCGCTCCCACTTTTCGGCGCCACAAAGAAACTTTGGCCAAATGTTCGTTTCATTTCACTCGGTGGCGCTACAGAAGTTTCCATATGGTCCGTCTGGTACGAAGTCCATGAATTGCAGCCGGAATGGAAATCCATTCCCTACGGAAAAGCTTTGCAGAATCAAAAAATCAAAGTCATGGACGAAAGCGGCAAAGAATGTGCGACAGGAGAAGCGGGTGAACTTTGGATTGGCGGCATTGGCGTTGCCGAAGGTTACTTGAACCAGCCTGAACTCACGCAAGAGCGCTTCCCCATTGAAAATGGCGAACGCTGGTACAGAACCGGCGATAAAGTCCGCATGATGGCTGACGGAAATTCAGAATTCTTGGGTCGTTTAGATACGCAAATAAAGCTTGGCGGATTCCGTATTGAACTTGGTGAAATCGAAAACGTCATCAAGAAAAAATCAAACATTGTAAACGCCGCCGCAGTCGTTGTCGAAAACGGAGCCAAAAAAGAAATTGTCGCAGCAGTAATCCCATCACTGAATAAAGAAAAAATCGCAAAGTACGATTATAAGTTTGTCGAAAATCAAGAAGACGAGACACTTCCGGACCGCACAAATGCGGTTGCAGCGCTAATCCACAACATTCGTTCTAACGTCAAGGTTATTCCAAAAAAATCAAAGAACGCTTTTGCATTGTGGAGCAATTGGCTTTTCAAGAACGGCTTTGAAAGCATCCGCCCCGCTATAAAATCTGAATTTTCAAAGGAACTGAACAGCGCGGAAAATGTCGAATTGTTGCAAAATGTCCTTGTCGGGAACCGCCCAGAAACAGACCTTTTAGGCAACAAATTTTTTGCACCCGAAAAGTTGCTTTGCGAAAGCGCTCCGTTCAAGACTTTCATCGGCAAAGTCGTCACGCTCGCCGCATCAAACGAAGCAAAGAAAATTGCATTTCTGAATGCGCGTTCCGGGCTTGGCGTACGAGAATTCTTGAGCCGTTACGAAAAAAGCGGGATGGAAATCACGCTGTTCGATGAATCGACCGGTATGCTCGACGAAGCACGCGATACACTACGCAATTGGAGGGATTGCCTAAAATTCAAGCAACTCGATTTGAGCGCTTGCGTTCAGGATTTAGAATCGTTCGACTTGGTGATTGACGCAGGCTTTTTACACACACACAACAACCCAAAAGATGCTTTAGCGTTTGCCTACATGATCTTGAAAAAGGGCGGAACGCTTATGGCTCTTGACTTCGAAAATTTTGACCCACTCGCTATTGTGAGTTCTGCCGTACTGGAAAACGGATTTGCCAAGTACACGCGTTTGCGCCGTTTCACTTCACTTTTGACCGACGAAGAATGGGAATCCATTTTCAAGGAACTTCCCTTCGACACGATTTCACTTGAGAATAGCTCTCATTTTGTACAAACTATCGTCTCAAAAAAAGCGATTGACGCAAAAGAAATTCTCGGTAGCGAATTTGAAAATTACTTGAAAACGAATCTCGTCCCGTACATGATTCCGGCTCGAACAGAAGTGTTCGTCAAGTTCCCGCTGACCGCCAACGCTAAAGTGGACCGCAAAACAATCACAGCGTACTTGAAAAAGACAGGTGATGCAGACGTAAACGAGAACTACGAAGGTCGCGAAACGGCTCTCGCAAGCATTTGGAAAACACTCCTTTCCCTTGACAAAATTGATCGTCACGCCAACTTCTTTGAAATCGGCGGGGACAGCCTCTTGGCTACGCGATTCATTGAAAAAATCCATACGCAGTTTGGCGTCGAGATTTCGCTCCGAGAATTTTTCGAGAATGCAGAATTAAACGAACTCGCACAGATTTTCGAAGAACGCATCAACGCCTTAGGCGATATCGAAGAGGGGGAAATATGATTGGAATTTTAGGCGCATACGGAGCCGTCGGCATTTGGGCAACGAGATTTATCAAAGCCAACAGTTCGCAAAAGCTCCGCATTGGTGGGCGCAACATTGAAAAAGCTCCAAGCGAACTGCGCACGGAATGGGCCGATGCCGACTGGACGAAAGTAGACGTTTCGGACAAAGATAGCGTATCGCAATTTATGGACGGATGCGAAGTCATCCTCGACTGTGCAAAGCTAACAGATACGCAAGTTACCTTGATGGATGAAATCGCAGAAAATAAAAAAGTTCCTGTCTTACATCTCGGTATTGCGGGATTCAAAAGGAAAGATTCGGGAGTCGCAATCGCGTACGGAGCAGGTTGCATTCCTGGACTTTCTGGACTAATTCCGCAATACCTTGCAATGAATTTTGACCGAGTCCATTCTTTAGAATTTTACTACGGCGGATTGGGCGCGTTCTCGTACACTGCGGCAAATGATTTTATCGACAGCCTTCACAACTCCGACAACCGCACCATGGTCTATTGGAAAAATGGCGCAGTCGTACCTTTTGAAGAATCTTCAAACGATGTTTCCAAAGACTTAAAAAAAGTCATTGACATCAAAAAGATGTTTCCTTTTTTCGACGGCGAAGCCGAAGCCGTCACACGCAAATTGCAACTTGACGAAGCACGATTTCACATGTGCCTCAGCGGAGAACGCACCATTGAAATCATGAACTCCGCAAGGCATCAGTACAAGCAAAATCCCGACAAAACTATTAAAAAGCTTTGCACGGCAAGCAAGCTTGATACGTTCGGGATCAAGGAAAATACCTTCTACTTATGCCTTATGGAAGGCGAAAAGAACGGCGCACCTGCAAAATTCAAGATGACCGTTTCTGGGCTCGGACCATCGACTATGACAGGCGTCAGCGCAGGCGCAGCAACACTCAGTTTCATCAACGAGAAAAATATTTGCGGTACTTTTTTGCTTGGCGAAAGCAATTTGGCAAAACCCATCATCGAATCACTCATAGCAAACCAACCTGAATTTTCTTGCGAAATCAAGGATATGAATACTACCGAAATCGAGGGAGAAATTTAACGAAATGAAAAAACGAGTCATTGTCTGCGGAAGTACATTCGGACAGTTTTACATCAACGCTCTGCAGCAACTATTAAGCGATGATTTTGAATTAGTTGGACTTTACGGCAAAGGAAGCGAACGCTCCAAAAAATGCGCCGAAACATACAACATTCCACTGTTTACGGAATTTGAGCAGATCCCTGAAGTTGATTTTGCATGCGTCGTCATCAGTTCAGGAACTGTTGGCGGCATCGGTACAGAACTCGCCTGCAAGTTCATGGAAAAGAAAATTCACGTTTTGCAAGAACAGCCCATCCATCCGCGCGACCTTACTGAAACATATCGCGTTGCGAAAAAGAATGGCGTTTATTTCAAGACATGCGATCTTTACCCAAAGCTCCCCGAAGTAGCAAGATTCATTCGCGTCGCACAAGAACTGAATAAGCACGAAAAACCGCTCTACATCAAGGCAGCCTTCGGTCCGCAAGTTTCTTTCCCTGCCATAGACATTCTCTCCCGCATCCTCCCCTCCGTTTACAGTTTGACCGTTGAACACATCACGGAATGCGTCGGACCGTTCGACATTCTCACCGGGAAATTGGGTGACACGCCCATCACCATTGAATACAACAACCAAGTCAATACGGACGACCGCGACAACCACGCACATCTTTTGCACAACTTCGCCATTGTTTACGAAACGGGCCGTTTGATTCTCGAAGACACGTTTGGTCCTGTACTTTGGAAGCCGCGCATGTACGTACCCAAGTACTTGTACAATCCCGAAAAGCGAAACGAAATCCCGCCGTACTTGAAAGAATTGACCATGGAAACATTGGGAAACTACAAAGCCAAAGATTTCATGCACGTGCTATTCAATGATTGGAAACAAGGCATTGCTGACAACATTATCGAATTTTCAAAAATGATTGACCAGAAGGTAAAACTCGCTCCATACGCCCAGCGAGAACTTTTATGCTCGCAAAAATGGTCTGAAATCACAAACATTTTCGGATTTGCGAAGCTGATTCACCCAGAAGGCAACGAATACATTCCATCAGCACAAATCCATAAATACAGCGAAGAGGTTTAAGACATCCATGAACAAGAATATGAAAGAATTGGTCAACCGTTTTGAAGCAAAGGGTATTCATCTTTGGGTAGATGGCGGAAAAATTAAGTACAAAGCCTCAAAAGAGTTGATGACGCCAGACGTTCTTGCAGAACTCAAGGCCAACAAGGAATCGCTTATTGAATTTTTGAGCACAAAGAGCGATGATAGCGATATTTCAATCGTCATTGACCGAATAAATCGATTTGAACCATTCCCGCTGACCGACGTGCAATCCGCGTATTTGCTCGGACGTAGCAAGACTTTTGAATACGGCGGCGTCGCTTGCCACGTTTATCTAGAAATCCGTTACGCGGAACTTGAGACGCAAAAAGTTCGCGACATCTGGAATGCGATCACGCGCAAATACGACATGCTCCATGCCATCATCAACGAAAGCGGATTTCAGCAGGTGATGAAGGATGTTCCAGAACTTGAAATTCCTGAATGGGACTTGCTGAAGAATCCCGAAAAAGCGGCTGAGTTTGAAAATTTCCGCAAAGAGATGGGCAGCCGCGCTTACACCGTTGGCAAATGGCCGATGTTTGGGCTTGCCGTGAGCCGCAATAATGAAGGTGCAATTCTCCATTTTTCGATTGAATTTTTGCTTGCCGACTGGACAAGCATTTGGAAACTTGTTGCCGAATTCGAAGCTGCCTATTTTGACGGTGTCCCCGTCAGCGGCGAAGAAGAACTTTCGTTCCGTGATTACCTGATTGCAGAAAAGAAACTCAAAGCAACTCCGCAGTACGAAAAAGAAAAGAAGTACTGGATGGATCGAATTGCAAACCTCCCCGATGCGCCAGAATTGCCCAAACTCTCCGCCTCCGAAGCAAAAGATGCATTCGGTCGTAAGTTCTTGAGAATCCCTGCAGATGCTTGGAACCGCATAAAGACGCGAGCTAAGCAATACGGTCTCACGCCGACCGTTCCGATTCTTTCGTGCTACGCCGATGTACTCGCCAAGTGGAGCCGCAATAAGCGTTTTTGCATCAACATGACGGTTCTCAACCGCTTGCCGTTGCACGAAAAAGTGATGGACATCGTTGGCGATTTCACATCGCTCAGCCTGCTCGAAGTTGATTGTGGCAGTAAGGAAAACTTCCTCGCTCGCACCCGTAAAATCAATGGCCAACTTTTTGCCGACTTGGACAACCGCCTATTCAGCGGCGTAGAGGTCATGCGCGAGATTTCCCGCCAGAGCAAAAAGACCGGGCTTACCATGCCAATTGTCTACACGAGTGCCATTGGGCTTGCCGATTCTGGAACACCTTTGCGCGGTGAATTTTCAGGGGGCATTTCACAGACGCCACAAACGTTTATCGATTGTCAAGTCATGGATGGAGCATTCGGTCTACAAGTCAACTGGGACTACCGCGAAGGCGTATTCCCAGAAGGCGTTTTGGATTCCATGTTTGAGGCTTTTGAAAAAAGGCTGTTGGCGCTCGCAGACGAAAACGAGGACTGGGAAAATATTGCAAATATAGCCCTCCCTGCCCGCGATGCAGCAGAACGCAAAGCCGCAAACGACACGCGAAAAGATTGGAACGTGCGAATGTTGCAAGACGACTTTATCGAAAGCGTCAAGCGCACTCCGAAGAAAATCGCTATTGATGACGGCACCACACAATTCACGTTTGAAGAACTCGATGCCCGCGCCAAAGTGGTTGCCGATCAGTTAATAACATGTGGTATAAAGCCTCAAGATTGCGTGCCAGTACTGATGGAAAAATCCGCATGGCAACTTGTCTCTGTTTTTGGCATTTTGTACGCAGGAGCCATCTACGTCCCGATCGCCGCCGCAAAAGCCAAGGGTCGTGCCGAAAAGATTGTAAAGAAAACGGGAGCCAAGGTTGCTCTAGGAATTTCTACAGACGAAGCGCTCCTTGAAGGCGAATTGACGACTATTAACGTAGACACCCTCAGCGCAAATGATTTTGCCGTTGATTGTTCAAGATTCCCGAAGCGCACTCCGGATGACATAGCCTACATTATCTACACAAGCGGTAGCACGGGCGAACCTAAGGGCGTTGTGATTACACACAAAGGAGCCATGAACACCATCGACGACATGAATGACCGATTCCATGTCACCGCAGACGATGCCGTACTCGGGCTTTCTCAATTAAATTTCGATCTTTCTGTTTACGACATCTTTGGCATTCTCGCTTGTGGCGGAACCGTCATTTACCCGACCGCACAAGATTACATGAATCCCGAAATTTGGGAATCCTTGATTCACAAGAACCACATCACCGTTTGGAACACCGTTCCGGCCTTGATGAAGATGCTCCTGAATTTTGTTGAAAGCAAAAAATCGACAGAGCCTCTCCCGCTCAAGGAAGTGTTCCTCTCCGGCGACTGGATTCCTGTAGACATGCCCGAAAGAATCCGTAAAGTCGCCCCTGGCGTCGATGTCATCTGTCTCGGCGGTGCAACAGAAGCCTCCATCTGGTCCAATTACCATCGTTACGATCCTAACGACGGTCTCAAAATTCTGCCGTACGGTCGTCCGCTCGCGAACCAGACCATGCACATCCTCGATAACGATTTACAGCCGTGCCCGACAATGGTCGCGGGGCAAATCGCGCTTGGTGGCGATGGCGTTGCACTTGGCTATTACCTAGATGCAGAACGCACTGCCGCGCAGTTTGTGACTCTCCCGAAAACGGATGAACTAGTTTACTTGACCGGTGACATGGGCCGTTACTTGCCCGGTGGTGAAATTGAATTTCTCGGTCGTGAAGACACTCAAGTAAAAATTCGTGGGCATCGCATTGAGCTCGGTGAAATCGAAAATGTCTTGAAGGACTTCCCCGCCATCAAGGAAGCAGTCGCCATCGTAAGCACAGACAAGCGTGAAATCTATTCCGCCATCGTTCCCGAAAACGCAACCAACGAAGCAATTATCAAAGCTAAGCAAAAATTCAACGAACGTGAAAAATCCGTCGAAAAGTTCATGCAAGATTGCGTTAACGAAATCGACATCAATCAAATTAAGGCGGGTTACGAAGCCGAAGAAACAGCAAGCACCTACACCATTTTACTTGAACTTCAAAAAATGGGATTGTTCAAAAAAGACAAGCCTTACACTCTTGAAGAAATCAAAGCCCCCATTATTTCCAAATACCATTGGCTTGTCACACAATGGATTAGCTACTTGCAAGCAGAAAAGCTCATCGAGCAACAGGGCGATTCTTACATCTGCCACGCGGAAGCTTCGGAACAGCAAAAGGAAGCGCTTTGGAAGAAGGCTTATGAAGTTTGGAATGGTGAATACATCACCAAGGATTTCCTTGAATACGTCAAATTGAACGGCGAGCATCTTGCAGAAATCGCCCAAGGAAATGTTGATCCGGGTAAATTCCTTTACCCCGAAGAAGGCGACAAGTACCGTTATGTCGATTCGCTCTACGTCAAGAACAAGATAATGGTCATCGCCTATAAAACCTTGGCAGAATATCTGAAAAAACTTTTGGACCAAGAGCCCAATCGTCCCATCCGCATTCTCGAAATTGGTGCCGGCACAGGTTCAGCAACAAGATACCTGTTGCCCACATTAAAGGGCCACAAGTTTGAATACTACTTCACCGATTACCTAAAGCATTTCTTCCCGACTGCAGCAGAGATGTTCAGGGAATATCCAGAGCTCGTTTTCAAGCAGCTCGACATGAATGAAGATTTTGTCAAGCAAGGATTGAAGCCAAATTCATTTGATATAGTCTTTGGCGGATACGTTATGGACAACGCTATTGATTTCAGCAAGACATTGGAACAAATTGAAAACGTTCTCGTTCCAGGCGGACATTTCATGTTCCTCGAGTCTTACGAACTTTCAGCATGGATTACCATCACGCAGGCGCTCTTGATGGATGTTCCGTCCGATGATTTGGAACGTCAGAAACAAATTTTTGAGCAACTCAAGATGTCTCGCGACAAGTGGGCTGCAAAACTGGAACATGGCGAAAAGAATGTAAGCCTAAGTTCTTTCCCGGCTAGCGATGAACAGCTGGACCTTTTGCATGTTCTGTTCTTTGTAAAGCAAGTCAAGACAGACAAACAAATCATTGACGAAGAAAAGCTCAAGGAACATTTGGATAAATACTTATTGCACTACATGCATCCGGGACTCATCCAAGAATTTAATGCATTGCCGCTTTCTGCCAACGGAAAAATCGACCGCAAAAATATTCTCAAGTTCTTCGAAGAATCAAAGGCAAAATCGGGAACGCTAAATATCGCGCAACTTGAAGAATCTCTTGTCGATAGCTTGCCTATAGAAAAAGCAGCAGCGATTCTTGGAAACAACAAGGACAACCTCATCGTAGCTGTAGAACCTCGCAAAAAACAGGAATCGCAAACAAGAGCAAGCGAAGAAGCTTTTGCAAAATTCGTGAAGCAAGCCGACCAGGACTCCGCAACAAAGCAGACTGATTTCGATTGGAATAAAATTGAAACCAGCTACAGAAGCATTGAAAAAGCATCAGCAGACTCCATTCTGCTTGGACTTTTCAAGACCGGCATTCTCGTTTACGGAAAAGATTTCACCAAAAGCGAATTTGAAAAATCATTACCCGAAAAATTCCGATTCCATGCACAGGAATGGATTAACGTTCTTTTAGAAAACGGCTACATCGCTGCAAGTGAAGACGGATTCAGGATTTTGCAAGAGACCTCGACTCCGCACAACGAAGCTAAATGGCACGAAGCGATTCAAAATCTTGACAATCACATCGGCACAGAAGCTTACGTCAAATACCTCAAGGATAACGGCATTCACTTCGCCGAAATTTTGGAAGGCTCAGTTGACCCCGAACAATTCGTTTACAAGAACTATATCGATAACGAAGAAAAGAGTGCTTTGCAAAATTGGGCAGATATTATTCAAGCCCAAAACAATTACAAAGTTATCAATGATTACATTGTCACTTCTCTAAAGCAAATCATGGCATCGGATTCCAAGAAAACTTGGAGAATCCTTGAACTGGGTGCTGGCACAGGCCAAATCACGCGACAGATATTCGCCTATCTCAAAGAATCCAGAATTCCGTTCATTTATAACTTCACGGACAAGTACACGCAATTTTTCCCAATGGCGGGAGAATACACAAATAAAGATCCTGCCATGATTTTCACGCAGCTGGATTTCAACGAGAATTTTGAAACTCAGGGAATTGCAGAAAACAGCGTAGACATAGTCCTGTGCGGTGGCGTGATGGCAAACTCCATCGACTTGAATCATACGCTAGAGCAAATCAAGAAAACCCTAGTTCCGGGCGGTTACCTTTTCATTGAAGAAGTCTGTTCCGATTGCGCTTCTGTATCGGTTTCTCAAGCATTGATGATGGACAAGCCGACTGACAAGATTCGCGAAAAGAACATGTTCTTACCCAAGAAGGATTGGCTTGATTTATTGCGTCAAAAGGATAATCTTCGAAATGCAACAACACTCCCGCTGGACGACAACAAGGCAAGAATGTTAGGCGGTTATCTCTATGTCAAACAGTTCAAGTACGATCAAGAAGACGTTTCGGAATCATCCGTAAAGCTCATCCTGAACGATATTTGCCCTGAAAAAAATACATCCATTCAAATTCTTGACAAACTACCAACAAACAGAGACGGAAGCGTTGACAAGCGTGCATTAAAACATTATGCAGACGCATTTGAAAGCTCGCAGAGCAACGAAAAATCAATAGAAAGCCGACTTATTGAAATCACCGTCAAGGCGTTAAACATCGATTCCATTGGCTTGGACGACAACTTCTACGACTTTGGCGCAGACTCATTGCTCATGGCTCAGATGGCAACAACTATCCGTAACGAACTCGCTTCGGACAAGACGTTTGACGCCATTTTAAAGCAGCTGCTTGATTTCCCGACCATCACAGAAGTTGCCCAGTTCCTGAAAAACGAAGTCACCGAAGAATCAGGCGACTCGGGAGAACTCATTCAGCTCCAGCGCATTGGCAAGCCGAAAAACAATTGCGCTAGAATTTTGCTCCCAACAGTTCTTTGGAACAACGAAATGTACCATGAGATCATTCCGCTCATGGAAAAGCAGGACGAAGGCGAAATTTTCACATTCAAGCTTTCAAACCCGCAACAGTTCTTTAGCATCAATCCCGATGAAGTTGCGAGCGTCTTGGCAAAGACCTTTGCCGAAAAAATCATTGAAGCCCAAATTGAAAAGGTGCAGATTATCGGATACAGTTTCAGCGGTAAGATGTCTTTGGAACTTGCCGAGCGCCTTGAAAATGCAGGGATTGAAATAGCAGACTTCGTGATTGTCGAAGGCGCTCGTTTGCCATTTGAAATCAAGCAAACGAACATGAAGGACTTTTTCTTTGCCACATTAATTGGCGTTGATCCGCAGAAGGTTGGTTTCAAATTCGAAGACATCACTTTCTTGATGAACCGCTACATCGAAGAAACAAAGAAAAAAATCATTGACGAAAGCGACTTCGAAAAAATCATCAGCCAGTCACCCGATGCAGCCGCCATTCGGATCTTCAACGCATTATCTGCAAGCGAACGATTCCAGAAAATCAAGGAGTATTCGGGCGATTTCGGCAAGAGCATGACCGATGAAGCTTTCGCTAGAATCAAGAATACATTTGACCAAAACTTCAATGTCATGGTCAATTATAACCCGACTCCGTATTTTGGCGACTTGCGTTATTTGAAGGCAGACAACAGCAACAGTATTTTCAAGAATGCTGATAAATTCCTGTTCCAAAAATGGGATGACCTCTGCATTGGTGAAATAAAGTACGAACAGCTCAAGGGAGACCACTTCACCGCATTCACATCAAAAGAATACGCCATAGATCTCGCCGAAAAATTGTCTATAAGGAACATTCAGGAGAACGCCTAATGAGTTTTCAGAATGTAGCAGAACTTATTGACAGTTTCGCAAACCGAGGCGTAACGCTTTGGGTAGACGAAGGCAAGCTCAAGTTCCGTGCCGCAAACGGAGCGCTCAGCGCCGAAGACAAGGAATGCCTAAAAGCGAATAAAGCAGATATTATCGCGCATTTGGAGCACCTTGCAGCAGAAGAATCAAACGCGTTTCCGCTCTCGCCCATTCAAAAATCGTATTTGGTCGGTCGCGATTCCGTTTACGATCTCGGTGGAATCAACACGCATTACTACATGGAGCTTGAGTTCGATGCGACAATTGATATAGCACGTCTAGAAAACGCATGGAACGAAGTCATCTCGCACGACAACGCGCTTCGCCTTGTGATTTCGGCCAAAGGAACACAGCATGTTCTTGAAACAGCACCGAAATATTCCATTGAAGTCGTGAATTTAGAAACCCAAGAACAACGACTTGAAAAGCGCAAGGAGTGGAGTCACCACATTTACCCTTTAAATCATTGGCCATTCTTTACAATGCGCGTTTCGCGAGTCCCGAACGAAAATGACGTTTTGCATTTCGATTTTGACTGCATGATTATGGACGCTTGGAGCGCAAAAATTGCGCTTTCGCAAATGTTCAAGCTCTATCGCGGCGAAACCGTGCAATGGATTGATTACGGATTCAAGGACTATTGCAACGACTTGATTGCATACGAAAAGCAGCAAGATTATTCGCAAGCCGAAGCATTCTGGAAATCTAAAATCAACGAACTAGTGTGCGAACCCGACTTGCCATATGCCAAGCCACTTTCCGAAATTCACAATCACCGCTTTGCACGTATTTCTGGCGAATTGTCCGTTGACGAATTCGCTTTGTTCCAGCAGAGATGCCGCGAATACCGTACAACGCCCGCCGCCGTCATCAGTACAGCATATCTTAAGGCGCTTCTGAATTTCAGTAAAAACGATTCGCTCACGATCAATTCCACCATATTCAACCGTTTGCCGCTCCACAAGGAAATTAACTCGGTTGTCGGTGATTTTACGAACATCGCTTTTATCACATTATCCAAGAAATGCAAAAACTTTTTGGAATGCGTCCAAAGCGTTCAAAAAGACTTGTGGCAACTTGTACGATTCCACACGTATGATGGCACAAAGATTCTCAAGTTCAAGGAAGGGCTTTCGCCGATGCACGCACAAATGCCCATCGTGATTACATGTGTACTCGAAAACGGTCAAAAGTCCAACAGCGATATGCCCGATGGACTGCGCCAAATATACGCATTGAGCAAGACTCCGCAAGTGGTGTTGGATTACCAGGTCACCAATTTTGACGGGAGACTTTCCGTCAACTGGGATTACGCAGAACCCGCATTCGCACCGGAAACATTAAAAGAAATGTTCGCGACAAATATCGGATTACTTAAAAGATTACTCACAGAAAAATGGGACGAGGTTTTGTAAGTGCTATACATTTTCACAGGAACAGAATCCTTTACAGAAATAGACCTAGCAGGGCTATGGCCATTGCTAAGCGATCAACGCGCCCAAAAAGTTGACAAATACCGTTATTTCAAAGACCGTAAATTATCGGCGTTGGCATACATCCTTTTACGTTACGCCTTAATCGAAGAAAAAGGCATTGACGAAAAAGTTGAATTCGAAATTGGCCCTTACGGAAAGCCGTTTATCAAAGGCATGCCGGAGTTGCAATTCAGTTTATCGCACTCCGCTGAAGGAATTGTTTGCGGACTGGCAAACTCCCCCGTGGGCGTTGATATCGCAGACATTGACGCCAGCAATTTAGACTGCATGAAAAGCGCCATGCATCCGTGTGAACAACATGCCATAAAAAATTCGAATGACAAAGCCCGCACATTTGCGCGTTTTTGGTCAATGAAAGAAAGTTTTTTCAAATACATCGGCACCGGAATCGACGGCAGCATAAAAAGCCTTGATTTTTCGGACTACGATGAAAATTTATTCGATTACAGACTCGCCAAAATGCAAGTTGTCGATAGTGAAAAATCAGTCATCACCGCTTACTGCGCAGAACTTTTGCCCGTCAAAATCCTCACCAAAATCGACCTGATTGACTTTTTAATAAGAGAACCCCATAATGCAAAATTTGCCCTCGCTTAATCAAAAATTGAAAGAATATCTCGAATGCGATTCTCGCATCATTCTAATGAAAAACGGAATGGCAACAAATTTTTCGAAAGCAGAATTAAAAATGCGCATTCTATGCGCACGCCATACCTTTGAAAACGCAGGGCTAAAGCAAGGCGATCTTGTCATTTTCCAAATCAACGGAGCTTCTAAAAAAGCTTTCATGGGAAACTTTTTCGCTCTTTTAAGCATGGGAATCGCACCTGTATTCTTGACAGCGGCACGCAGCAAAGACCATGTTACGCGCTTGATTCGCGTAGCAAACGACAATCCCAAAGCCGCCATTATCGCAGACACCGAAACGGCAGAATTCATCAAGTTCTTCTGGAAAGAATGCGATTTGAACCGTTTGATTGTCGTGCCTGAAGAAATCACACAAATCCCGCAAGATTTGCCAAGCGAAATCGAATATGTCGATGTAGACCCTAAAGCGCTCGCGCTCGTTCTTTACTCCTCCGGCAGCACCTCCGACCCGAAGGGCGTCATGATGTCTAACGAAAGATTCCTTCTGATGCTCAAGAATCTGAACATCGCGTTAAAGACAAGTTCAAAGGATACATGGTTGCAATGGCTCCCACTTGAACACGCTTTTGGAATTGTCACGCTCATCACCATTCCGATGTACTACAAGACGGGCGCCGTTCACATGGACGCCGCAGAATTCATCCAGAATCCAAAATCATGGTTTGATGCGGTCAGCAAGACTCGCGCTACAAAGACATCTGCACCAAATTTTGCGTACCCGCTTCTTTTGAAGGCAATGGACGGTAGCGAAAATTGGGATTTGTCTTGCATTGATTTTATCTTGAATGGCGGTGAGCCGCTTTCGAAAAAGGTTCTTGCCGAATTCACGCAAACCATGGCAAAATTTGGAATGCACGAGCATGCCATCGTCCCGCTTTACGGACTTACAGAAGCTTTGGGCGCCGTAACGTTCAACATGGACCACGAATACCCGGAACTTGATATCAATAAAGTGACTGCAGGCATTGACTTCGACATGAAAGGTCTTCGCGAAAATGCAAAGGACATTGTCTGTCAAGGCCGAGCCATCCCCAAAATGCAAATCCGCATTTGCGACGACGATAACAAAGTTCTTCCAGACAACACCGTCGGAAGCATCCAAGTTTTCAGTGACTACATTTGCACAGGCTACCTGAACAAAGATTCATCCGACATGTTCGTTGACGGTTGGCTCGACACAGGCGACTTAGGCTTTTTGAGCAACGGTCTCTTATACGTTGTAGGCCGTAAAAAAGACATGTTCTTTATCCACGGCAAAAACATTTATTTGCGCGACATTGAACAAGTTGTCACTTCTAAATTCGGCTACCGTTGTGCCGCCTGCGGCGTGAACGACTCAGCCGCATCCACCAATTACATTTACCTCTTCGTTGAATACGGCGAACCCGAAAAAGTAAACGTCAAGTCTCTCAAAGATCACGTTTTCTCCGAAATGGGATTCGGCTTAAAAGAAGTCATCCCGCTCAAATCATTGGTTCTCACAGGCACCGGCAAAATTGCAAAAGAAAAATTGTACGCCGCCTATAAAGAAGGTAAAATTTAAGGAGACTTTATGTCGCAATTTTCGCAAAAAGAAATTCTTGAAATTGTCAATCAAATTTTAAAACAGAACGTTCAAACAGACACATCTCTTTACGAAGTTTTTGAAGATTCCATCCAGATGTTTCGATTCCTTGGAGAAGTCAAAAATCAGCTAAGCATAGAATTCGGCATGCTAGACTTGGTCAAGGCAGAGACCATCGGCGATTTGGTTGACAAAATTCAAGAGAAACTCGGCAACGGAGCCGAGGTCGAAAAAAAAATTTCCTTGACGCCAATGCAGCAGTCCTACCGTCTAGGGCGTGAACAGTTTTTCCATGGTTCTGTGAATTCCACCCATATTTACTTTGAAGTGGAACACGCTCTAGACATCGACAAGGCTGAAGAATGTATCCGCAAGCTCATTGAAAAGCACGAAGCACTCCGCGCATTTGTAGAAGACGAGGATCAATGCATTCTAGCCAAGGACATCTGCAAGAACTTCAAGATTACACGCGAAGCCGTTGCAGAGAGCGATTTGAAACAACATCTCGAACAGAAGCGTTTACGCGCGCAAACCGAAATGCGCGATCTCGGCAAGTGGCCGCTATTTGACATTACAAACATTTCTACCGAAAAGCGTTCCATCGCCGCAATCGATTTGGAACTCATGTTCATCGACGGGTTAAGCGCACAGGGACTCGCCTCTGAATTTTTGTCACTTTACCATGAAGGTGTTTTACCATCATTCGACTTCGACAATAATCAGCAATATATCGATTGGATCAAGTCTCGCAAGGATTCCACCAAGCACGATAACGATGCAGAATTTTGGCATAAGATCGAAGCAGACATTCCCGCAGCCCCGAAGTTCCCGGTTATAAGCACAAACGACAACGAAGCCAATATTTGCAACCGCGTTCAAAGAAAATTCAGCAAAGAAACGCTCCGTAAAATGGAAATCACCGCCCGCAAAAACGGTGTTACCTCCAGCGTAGTCCTCTTCTACCTTTATCTGAAAACGCTCGCAAGATTCAGCGAAAGCGGTGATTTTTCCGTCAACATCACCATGCTCAACCGCCCTTATGGCATTGAAGGCATGGACCACATTATCGGCGATTACACAAGCAACGTCATCTTTGACTTTTCATCAAAAGTACTTGAAGGCTTGAACGTTCGCGACACGCTCCAGAAAGTTCGCGACCGCATGTACGAACGCATCGACCACAGTGCTTACGAAGGCGTCGAAGTCATCCGCGACTTGATTCGTCAAAAGCAAATTGACAAAGAAAACCCGATGCCGATTGTCTTTACAAGCATGCTCTTTGGCAGGCTCCCCGAAGCGCAAGGACTGCAAGTCAATTATGTACAATCGCAGACATCGCAAGTCAGCATCGATAACCAGATTTGCAAAACACACGATGGCGGACTCATGATTTCGTGGGACTATCTTGAAAAGATTTTCCCGAAAGATTTCATTTCCGAAATGTTCCAATTCTACGGTGAGTCCATTGAAAAATTTGCAGATAGCGCAGACTTTACAAGCCCCATCATCAGTGTTGAAAAAAGAGTAGAAGCCTACAACAGCACCGCAAAAGCATTCAGCATTGAGCACCCGATTGCATACTTGCAGCGTTCCTTCGCCAAGTTCCGCGACAACATCGCATTGCAAGACGGCGTCATGACCACCATGAATTATGGCGAACTCGAGGATTCCATACGCAAGGCCATGTTCATGCTCAAAATGCAGGGCGTGACTTGTGGCGATTCCGTTGCCATTCTCTCGCAAAAGAATTTTTCAACCGTCATTACAATCTTAGCCACGATGGGACTTGGCGCGACATACATTCCTGTTGACGCCAAATGGCCCGAAGATCGAAAGAATTACATTGTCAAAAATTCCAATTGCAAACTGTTGGTAGAACCGCAAAAACTTGTAGAATCGCCAACCCGCGAACGCGCTGATTTTGCACCGAATCCAGACCTTAATGCGACCGCTTACGTCATTTACACTTCCGGAAGCACAGGCGTCCCGAAGGGAGTGCTTATTTCGTACGCAGCAATGATGAACACCATCATCGACATCAATGAGCGCATGGGCGTAAACGAGCATTCTACAATTCTCGGACTTTCTTCGTACTGCTTCGACCTTTCCGTTTACGACCTTTTCGGCACATTGATTGCAGGCGGCAAGCTCGACATTGCAAAAGACATTCGCGAAACCGACGAAATCCGCAAGTTCATGGACAGTTCCAAAAACATCTTGTGGAATTCCGTCCCTGCCGGCATGGAACTTTTCATCGACAGCCTTGATGAATCCTACACCAATAACGAACTCAAATCCGTTCTCTTGAGTGGCGACTGGATTTCCGTTTCGCTCCCGGAACGCATCCGCAAACATTTCCCCAACGCAAAAATTTACAGTTTGGGCGGAGCTACCGAAGCATCCATTTGGTCTATCTACTTCCCGATTGTGCATGTCGAGCCCACTTGGCAAAGCATCCCTTACGGATACCCGCTCACAAACCAGACAATTTATGTTCTGAACGAGTCGCTTGAAATTTGTCCGCCCGAAGTCCAAGGCGAAATCTACATCGGCGGCGTTGGAGTCGCTCAGGGTTACGCCAACAGCGAAGAAAAGACAAAGGCAGCCTTCATCGAACATCCAAAATTCGGACGCATTTACAAGACCGGTGATTTCGGGCGTTTTTCGACGAACGGTTACGTCGTATTCCTCGGACGCAAGGACAGCCAAGTCAAAGTTGGCGGTTACCGAATTGAACTCGGCGAAATTGAGCAACGCATGGACGCCATCGCGTCTGTCGATAGCGCCATCGTCGTTCTGGACACGAACAAGCAAATTGTCGCATTCTACACCGGCACGCAACAGGATAAAGAATGGTTCAAGAATGAGCTTTCGCAGTTCCTGCCCGTGTACATGATTCCGCACAAGTTCATCCATCTGGATGCAATGCCGTTATCTTCTAACGGAAAGCTTGATCGCAAAACGCTGATGCAGAATCTTGCCGCAGGTTCCGCAACCACAGCAAACGCAGCGGAAACCAAAGCACCGGTAGTCCTCACCGAAACGCAATCCGCAATTATCGACATTTGGAGAACAGTCCTTGAGCTCAAGGAAATCGACTGCAACCTCGACTTTTTTGAGCTCGGCGGTGACTCCATCAAAGCCCAGCGAATCGCACAACGCATTGACCAAAAATACGGGATCCGTGTTCCGTTCGTCTCCGTTTTGAACGCTCAAAATGCAAGGGATTTTGCCGAATCTGTAGAAGACATGATTATTCCTAAAAGCGTCACCGAGGCGTTTTCCGCCACAGATTCTAGCGAATCCGGAAAAGGCAGAGAATTTCCGATGACAGGTGTTCAGCTTGCCTATCTGAACGGTCGCAACGATCACTTTGAACTCGGCAAGTACAATGCGCATTATTACTTCGAAATCGAATCGCAATACACCATTCCCGAAATCGAAAATGCCATCCGAAAAGTCGTGAAAAAGCACGACGCATTCCGCGCCATCTTCCTCCCGAACGGTACGCAGAAGGTTCTCACCGATGTTCCCGACTACAAGATGGAAGTCGTGAACTGCACCCCGGCAGAACGCGAAAACGAAACACTCAAAATCAGGAACGAGCTTTCACATCACATCTACCAGCACGACAAATGGCCACTATTCACCTTCAAGGCCGTCGATTACGGTGAAGACACCCGCACCGTTTTCGTGAGCTTTGACTTGATGGTTTGTGATGGTGACAGCATGCAAATTTTCTTCTCGGATTTGGGACGCATTTTGCGTAAGCAGCCATTCGAGGAACACATCGGCTATTCGTATGAGCGCTATGTCCGCGATCTTTCCCACTCCCGTGACGAAAAGCGCTATGAAGAAGATAAGGCGTATTGGATGGAACGATTGCCTACATTCCCCGAATACCCGCACGTACCGCTTGCGCAAAAAGTTTCGGATTGCACCGAATACACGATCACACGAAAGCAAGACGTTATCTGCAAAAAGACCTGGAGCAATTTTAAAAAGGTCGCCAAAGAACATCGCCTTTCGCCGTCTGCACTCCTTTGCACCATTTATGCCAAGGTTCTTGAACGCTGGAGCAACCAGCAAGACATGGTGCTGAACTTGACCGCATTCGAACGCAAACCATTCCACAAAGATGTCGAAAAAATCATCGGCGACTTTACCAAGCTTTTGCCTCTCGCACTTTCGATGAATGAAAATGATTTGTGGAAACAAGCCTCTGATGTGCAGACACGAATCATGGACGGTCTTGAGCACTTGTCTTACGACGGCACCGAAATCATGCGCGAACTTGCCAAATCTAGGAACCAGTTCGGCAAGGCCATTTTACCCGTCGTATTCACTTGCGTCTTGTTTGACGCCCCTGAAAACTATTACGAAGTTCTCGGCAAATTGCGTTATTCCATTTCACAGACTCCGCAAATTTTCATCGACAACCAGATTGCAGAAATGGGCCAAAAGCTCTATGTCACCTGGGACGTCGTCAAGGAAATTTTCGAGCCGGAAATCATCGACCAAATTTTTAAGGACTTTGTCGAAAACATCCGCTACATTGCCAACGGTGAAAACAAATTACACTTCCCTGAAATCAGGAACGTTTGGAACCACTATAATCCCAAAGTAAGCCCCGCTCCTGTAAAAACTTTGCACGGACTCGTCAACAACGCCATGCAAAAATACAAGGACCGCGCAGCCGTTGTCGGGAAAGAGTCTTCGCTTACCTACGCAGAACTTGACATCCTTTCAAACCGCATCGCCAATTACCTCCACGATAACGGAGTGATTCGCGGCGACCGCGTTGCCGTCCTTGGCGAACGCATCCCGGAAACGATCGCAAGCATCCTCGGCATTCTCAAGGCAGGCGGCGTTTACGTTCCCATCGATGTTTCGTACCCCAAGGAACGTGTAGACTTCATCATGCAAGATGGCAACTGCAAATTCTTGCTGAAAAAGTCGTATCTCGAATCCAAGGGAATCTTAAGCTACAGCGACAAGCCTCTTCCAACAATCAACACGCCCAAAGACGAAGCCTATATCATCTACACTTCCGGTAGTACGGGCAAGCCCAAGGGTGTCATCATGCAGCATGGCGCAACAGCAAATACGATTATTGATGTTAACGAACGCCTCACGCTCAACGAAAACGACACTCTCATCGGAATCTCTTCCATTTGCTTCGACCTTTCCGTGTACGACATTTTCGGCGCTCTCAGCAGTGGCGCAAAACTCGCATTAGTGAGCGACGCCCGCGACATGCGCGAAGTCTGCGAAGTTCTCCGTGTGCAGAATGTGACCATCTGGAATTCTGTTCCCGTGCTTTTCGATATGGCGATGAAGCACCGCATTTCTACAAATGATTCTAGCAATCTTTCACTCCGCAAGGTTCTCCTTTCGGGCGACCGCATCCCGCTTGACATTTGCACGACATCAAAGAATGCTGGTTGCAAGGCAGACCTCATTAGTCTCGGCGGCGCGACCGAAGCGGCCATTTGGTCCATCATCTACCCATTCAGCGAAGTGCGCCCAGAATGGGACTGCGTGCCTTACGGCTACCCGATGAAAAACCAGACATTCTATGTGCTCAATGCAGATTTGAAACCCTGTCCGCCAGAAGTTCAGGGCGACCTCTACATCGGCGGCGTGGGACTTGCAAAGGGCTACAATAACGATCCCGAAAAGACAAGCAAGGCATTCATCAACCACCCAAAACTTGGCCGTATTTACCGCACTGGTGATTTGGGCAAGCTCAAGACCGAAGGATTCATTGAATTCCTCGGGCGCTCCGACACGCAAATCAAGCTCAACGGATTCCGCATTGAACTCGGTGAAATCGAAGCCGCTTTGATGCACACGGGACTTGTCACACGAGCCGTTGCCGCGCTCAAGGATGTTCCAGGGAACGGCAAGCAAATCATCGCTTATGTTCTCGGAGCAACTGTCGAAAATGCCGAAAGCGCACTCCGCGCAGAAATTGCAAAAGTGCTCACGGGTTACATGATTCCTTCGAGAATCATCACGATGGAATCTTTCCCGCTTTCTGCAAACGGCAAGGTTGACAAAAAGCAGCTCCCAATTCCGGAAGCGCCAATCGCATCAACACAAAACGCAACCAACACAACAGCAAGCGAAAACATCTCCGATGAAGAAAAAGCAATGCTTGAACTCTGGCAAAGCGTTTTCGAGAATCCAGGTATCACGCTTGATGACGACTTCTACTCCATAGGCGGTGATTCCATCACCTTGATGAAACTCGTCGACAAGATTGCTCTAGACCTCAAGAAAACCGTAAGCATCGACCAGATTCTCCAAGCTAAAAATATCAAGGAATTCATAACTCTCATCTAGTAGTCAAAAACTCTCCTTAGTAAAAAACTAGCGTCGGGCGCAAAGCCCGGCGCTTTTCGCATTTCGTTCCTTTGCATTCCACATCAATCCTTGCGCATTACATGCCCCGCCACCCAAAAAATATGGCGCGCCTTTCGGCACGCCATACTTTTTCTTCTATGGGAGTCTGGATCAGAAGAGTAGGAGTCTCAAATCCTAAATTAATTAGTCCTGAATCGGAACGATATAGTAAGCCGTTCCCGTCTTAACATCCATTTCCTTTTTGACCTTGCCAGAAGCAATGTCGTAGCGGTAGATGGCACCACCCTTGCTGTCAGCATGGCCAAGCAAAACGCTCTTGCCATCGGCATCCAAGTGGATAGACGGTGCAAACCACGGAATCGTCGGGCTCAAGTCAAGCTTCTTGATGGTCTTCTTGTAGACATCAACGACAACAAAGTACCATTCATAGTTATTGAAGTTCGTCGGATCTTCAAAGTTACCAAAGAAACCCATGAACTTACCGTCACCCATATAGGTCCCGCCAACCATCAAGTGATTGTTGTTCGTCTTCTTGCCATCATATTCAGTTTCATTCATGCGGAAAATCCAATCCTTGTCAAATTCGGATTCACCCTTCTTAATGCGTACCCAACCTTCCTTATAGCCTTCAACAAAGCCGTAAGAAGCATTGGAATAGAAGTAGACATCGCCCTTTTCATCAACAAAGGAAGCCGTGCCGTTCATATCGTCCATGCCACCGACAGCAGAGACCTTGTCGCTATAGACAACCTTCTCGACCTTGTCGGTCTTGGTGTTAATAATGGCAACGGATGCACGCGGGCCAGCAATCATGTTTGTAAAATCAACAAACTGGTTCAAGCAAACATACATCTTGTCTCCGCTAATCACAGCAGAACCCGGAACCGTACTCAAAGCACCGCTTTCTTCATCGATGTAGCTAGAAAGATCAATATTTGCAGTTTCCTTGAGAGTCGTCGGATCCAAAGCGGTAATCACGTCACCCAAAGCCTGTTCGACATACATCTTATTCTTGTCGACAAACTTCATTGCAATAGACTGCGTTCCCGTGAACTTAGCCGTAGCAGAAGCCTTGTCAGCCATCTTGCCGTCCTCAACTTCATAGCGGGAAAGCGTACTATTCATGGCATTGTCAGCAGCGAGCACATAGACAGCACCGTTGAAATACTGGACAGAACCAGAATTCGTTGCTTCAACAAAGTTCTTGACAACCTTGGACTGGTCATCAGAAAGCGAAGCAATACCCACATACTGAGACGTTTCCATCATGAAAGAAAGAACGTACTTCTGATCTTCAGATTTCTTTTCTTCTTTAGAGGAGCTGCTAGACTTAGCCGAAGAGGAGCTCTTTGCAGACGAAGAAGAACTCTTGTTTTCTTTCTTGACAGAAGAAGAGCTCTTTGCCGTCTTTTCTGAAGACGAAGAGCTTTTCGGTTCATCAGCCGGAGCATTGGAACCAGAATCGTCGCCGCAACCAGCAAGCATCAGGCCGAGTGCTGCTGTAAGAATAAGGGACTTGTAGGATTTCATTTTTATTCCTTTTTGTTATTTGTTAAATCTTTCGTCTTGTCATGCCTGCGGGCATTTCTTTAAAGCGAGAACTTCACCTTCGTCGCAAAAGTGCGACCTGGCTTAGATTCTCCGTACTTGTCATAGACAAGTTCATCCGTAAAATTCTTGACTTCAAAACTCCAAGAGAGCTTATTTGCCATAATGGAGTATTCAACACCTAAATCTTGCGAGAACGAACTCGGGATTGTACGATCTTGTTTTGCCGAAACTTTCCAGCCGTAATAATATTCATCCGTATAATTTGCAAACCAATAAAGTTTGAAGAAGTCATCGCGGAAGAACAAATCACCAATATGGAATTCTGCACCAAAATTCATATAGAACGTCGGCGTATTCGGAACAGTAAGACCTTTCGCAATACCAAACGACATATCCGCTTCGCGGCTTTCTGCATCCTGCTTTGTCAAGTTAAACGAGAGCGCAACATATTCGTTCACATCAATCGCAGCGTCAATTTCAAATCCTGAAGTTATCGTACCGACGCTATTATAATACGGGCGCGGAACAGAGGCGTAATTATTCCAATAAATCCGATCTTCCATCAACAAATAGAACCAGTTGAATTCCAAGTGCATTTTAAGCAAAAGGGGAATCTTATCCAAATCAAGTTCTGCACCGGCAGTAAAATTATCCGATTTTTCAGGTTTCAAATTCGGAGCACACTGCACATACATTCCATCGCCAAAAATTTCTTCACGAGTCGGGAAACGCAAGCTATGCTGGTATCCACCTTTAATCGCAAACGGTTCAAAAATCTTGATACGTAAGTTTTCGCTATAGCCAACATCCTTATTTGTGGCATCGTCATCCGTTAAACGTTTCAGTTTTCCGTCAACATTATCGGCAGTAATGGAGTAATAATACACCTTAAATCCAGCCACATTCTGGATTCGCTTATTCCAGAAATTATTTTCAGAAGAAAGGCCAACCACTAACGAATTGCTATTTCCAGGGAATCCCGCATTATTCAGGAGTTGTCCCTTAGCCGCCAACTTGTCTTTCGGTTCCTGTGATTCATAGCGATAAAGTCCGCTAAGCAAAAGAGAATGATTATCATCGAAATCGTAACCGATATTCCAAGGCATCGTCAACGTATAATTTTTGCGTTCAACATAAGTGGCACTGCCCATGGACATTTCACCGGAAGAACGTTTCATCTCCTTGTAATTATTCTTATCCCATCCAAAGTAATACACACGGCTTGTGTCAACGACACGATCCTTGCTGTAATTAAAACCGACAGACAATCCAGCAGAAAGACCCTTCACAAAAAGATCTTTCTTCTCAAGCCCTAAAGAAACGCCATAGCCCCAAGCCTCGGCAAACGCATCTTCAACACGATGCGCCGTTGACTGAATTTCTTTATTCATTCCGCCAAAGCTTGCGCCCAACGAAATACGGTCAAACCAAAAACGGTTCAAGTTCACAAACGGAGCAATGCTATAGCTGTAATAACGATCGTGTTCACGCGTCACCGTCGTATCCATATACGGCGTGGTAAATTCATAATCGTTATCGGAATAGTTGTAATAAGCCGAAATGCCCGTTTCTACAGAGCGCTGATTTGCAGAATCGACCGCCCAAACATATTTCGCATCCAACGAAGCCTTGTGCGTATTGAAACTTCCAAAGGAATACGACCCAGCAATGGAACTTTCGGGCAAGTTATGCGTCACGATATTGATGACGCCGCCCATGCCATCCGTCGCAAAGCGTTCTGGCACATAGCTCTTATAAACTTCAATGCGATCAATTTTATCTATCGGGATATCATTTACAGACAGGCTNTCCGTTACCATTATCGACAGGCACGCCATCGACAAGGACTTTTACGTTTTTGCCTTCCATGCCGCGAATATTGATTTTACTTTCGCTGCCAAGACCACCTGATTGACGAACCTTCACGCCACTTGAGCGATTTGTTGCATCGGCAATTGTTGCACTGGAGCCTTGCAATTCCTTTGCATCCAAAACTTTGACGGATTCCGCTTTCGTTTTTGTATCGACAGGAGTAGCTTCTGCTTCGCTTTCGTCTTCGACAGACAAACCCTCAAGAATCGTAACATCAGAGGGCTTTTCGCCTACAGCTGCGGGTTCATCAGCAACTGTAGCGGGTTCGTCAAAAAACGCATCGTCATAACTTGTAACTTCATCGGTCTGCGCAACAACGCAAGCAGAACACAAAGCAACACAGAATGCAATTTTCTTTTTCATTTTTGAAAGCCCCAATTCCAACATGGACGAGTAAAAATAAATTAAGCCCCTATAAAGGTTCTACTCTAAATAGTTTTAAAACAATCCAATTAGACAA
>OCVV011336381.1_pt1 | contig 30370 bp, 24 predicted proteins | sample 1539721 | NCBI WGS metagenome assembly OCVV01 (sample SAMN02144230, study PRJEB22623) | gut metagenome | biome: sheep rumen | host: Ovis aries | place: New Zealand | reverse complement strand
ACAGTTGCAGAACGTGTTATGGATTCCAACGATTTGGAGCGTGAACGTGGGATTACCATTCTCGCTAAAAATACCGCTGTTCAGTACGGTGATGTCAAAATCAATATTATCGATACCCCCGGACATGCGGATTTCGGGGGAGAGGTAGAACGTGTGCTTTCTATGGTGGATGGTGTCATTCTGCTGGTAGATGCCGCAGAAGGTCCTATGCCTCAGACTCGCTTTGTATTGTCCAAGGCTCTGGATTTAGGCTTGAAAATTATCATCGTTGTGAATAAAATTGACCGCCCTGATGCAAGACTTGACGAAATCGCCGACGAAGTACAATTGTTACTGCTTGACCTTGATGCTGATGATGCTCAACTTGAAAGCCCCATTCTGTATTGCTCCGGAAGAAGTGGCACTGCTTCCCTCGACAAGGATGTTGCAGGAACTGACCTCCGCCCCTTGTTTGAAACAATTGTTTCCTACATTCAGCCCCCCGAAGGCGAACCTGATGACCCTCTTCAATTGCTGGTATCTTCTATCGATTATAATGAGTATGTCGGCAGAATCGCCATTGGCAGAATCGCCAGAGGTACTATCAAGGTCAATCAGCCGGTTGTCGTTGTTAATGACAATGCCCCTGAAAAACATAATCAGGCGAAAATTGTTTCCCTCGCTCAGATGCAGGGGCTCGCTCAGGTCAATACTGAAACTGCTACTGTCGGAGATATTGTCATTTTGTCCGGTATTGCAGATATTACAATCGGTGATACCATCTGTGCACCGGATACCCCCGAAGCTCTTCCCTTTACCCATATCAGTGAACCAACAATTGAAATGACATTCTCTGTGAATGATTCCCCCTTTGCTGGTCGTGAAGGGAAATATGTTACCAGCCGTCAGCTCCGTGAACGTTTATTCAAGGAATTATTGAAAGATGTTTCTCTTCGTGTCAGTGAAACGGAAAATACAGATTCTTTCAGCGTTGCCGGACGTGGTGAAATGCATCTTTCCATTCTCGTGGAAACCATGCGCCGTGAGGGCTACGAACTCGCAGTATCTACCCCCAGAGTGCTTTACAAGACTATTAACGGTCATCTTTGCGAACCGCAGGAACGCTTGGTTGTGGACGTGCCGGAAGAATGTGTTGGTACTGTCATGGAAAAAATGGGTACTCGTAAAGGGGAATTGCAGTCTATGACTCCGCAGGGCAACAGAACAAGACTGGAATTTTTGATTCCCTCCCGTGGTCTGTTCGGCTACAAGAGCGAATTTCTCACAAACACCCGTGGTGAAGGTATCATGAGCAGTGTGTTTGACGGCTACGTTCCCTACAAGGGCGATATTCCCAGAAGAAGCACCGGTTCTCTGATTTGCCATGAAAGCGGTGAGGCGGTTACCTATGGTCTTTACAATGCACAGGAGAGAGGTACTCTCTTCATTGGTGCAGGCGTTCCGGTTTATGAAGGTATGGTAGTCGGTATGTCTCCTAAGTCCGAAGACCTCGTGGTCAATGTCTGCAAGAGAAAACACCTCACCAACACCAGAGCAAGCGGAAGTGATGATGCACTCCGCCTTGTACCGCCTAGAAATATGAGCCTTGAAGATTGTCTCGAATTTCTCGCAGATGATGAACTGCTTGAAGTTACTCCGAAAAGCCTCAGAATCCGCAAGAGAATTCTGGATAATTCCCTCAGAGCCAAGATGAGAGGTAAGAAAGCATGAGAAAATTTTCTGTTTTGAGTATCATTGTGGGGTCTGTTGTGCTCCTTTGCGGATGCGGTCAGAAAGTCGATAATTCCCCTGAAACCGTCCCCACAGATGCTGTACCTGCCGAAGAAATCACCGAAGCCCCTAAAAATGCCGAAGAACTCGTGGAAGAATGGATGGCAGACGATACACAGCCGGAATCTATCGCTCTTGATACAACTGATATTGATGACGGCGCAACCCCTCTGACTTCTTTCGAATACCTTGTCAGGACGGACGGCACGGCTGCCATCACAAAATTTATCGGTGATGATACTGACGTGGTGATTACATCCCATATCGGGGAAGCCCCTGTTGTGGAAATCAGTCAATATGCGTTCGAAGGTGCTTTCAATGTCAAAAGTATTCAGCTCCCTGACAGTATCACTGAAATTGAGGAATTCGCTTTTATTGACTGCTCCAGCCTCGAAACTATCAATATTCCCGAAGGTGTAACGGAGTTATTCCGTGGAACGTTTGCGACTTGCACCGCCTTTACTGAATTCACTCTTCCTGCACAAATTACAGAAACGCACGAAGAATTATTCTCCGGCTGTCAGTTTACTGACCTTTACATTGAAAATGATAAGTTAGAATATAAGAACTGGGGGCTTGAAGAGTTCGAAACCCCTTGCACCATCCATGCCCCCGAAGATGCTAAAATTTTCGGCTGGGCGGAAGTGAACGATTTTCCCACTGAAATCATGGGAGGCTAAAAAATGAAACGGTTTCAAAAAGTGATTGCTGGATTCACTGCGTTTCTGATGCTTCCGGCGACGCTCCCTGTCTCGGCGAAAGCATCTGCTCTCACTCTTACAAATGGTACGGTTCTCCCTGCCAAAATTACCATGCAGAAACAATTCTGTGTGAAAGGCATTATCCGTTCAGAAAGTGAAATTTCTTCCGTTATCGCTGGAATTTACGACATTGACGGCACTTTAATTTCTGGTGTGTCCACTGAACCTAAAACGGATTCTTTCAACCTCAATCAAATGAATGATACTATCCGCAGGGAAAACAAAGTGTTACTGGTTTTCAATACGAACCTTGGCACGTCCGCTGGCTTGGTATGAAATGGGCGAAAATTATCCATGAATCCGGTCTTACATTGGAAGAATACCTTAATATTGATTCCGTTTACAAATAAAAAAATTCCCCCTCTCCAAAAGGGGGAAATTTTTATTGACTTAATGATTTTCAGGGAATGACAGCCGTTTCGACAATGCAAAATTGCTGTACCCTTTCTTTCCGGTCACGTCTGCGATGATATGCAGAAAATCCGGCAATCTAACAGGGGTATCAATGGAGGGCAATTCAATTTCCAATGTTGCGAGGGTGTCGCTAAATGCGTATATGTCCATCTCAAAAAATTGCCCCTTATAAGTGAAACAATACCGCACTTTCTGAATCGTATGCAGTGCCGGTTCAGCTTCTTTCAATAACTCCTGATATTGTTCCGCTGTAATATTTTTTTCCAGTTCGATACGCTCACCAAATCCGACTGTTTTTTTCTGGGTATAAGTATATTCCCATCCCTTGGAATCTGAGCCACGTTTCCGGATTCTGCGCCCGAAATCCTTTGTTTCCTGTTTCAGGTAAGTTTGTGTAATTTCGGTTGCATCCGGTTCGGGGAGATTTGCAAGCTGTTCAGGGGTGGGGCATTCAATGAGATACTTTCTTTCAATTTCCATCGGGACAGGCATTTTTATTGCCCCCTCTTGTTGGCTTTGTCCTGAAATTTTTCGGCATAGACCAAAAAACGCTTGTGTGTGCCGTTTCCAATTTCTCCGGCTTCATCACTGGCGGAAACATGGAATGTAATTTCACGACCATTCACGGCGGTAATTTCCGCCCTGACAGAATATCTCCCTCCGACTGGTGTCGGGGCAAGATGCTGAATGTCCATGGCTGTTCCGACTGTTGTCTCACCGTCTTCAAGGAAACTTTCAAGCACTCCACAAGCGGCTTGCTCCATCTTTGCAACCATTGCAGGGGTTGCAAATACCCGAAGAGAACCGCTCCGCATATGTAAGGCGGTTTCCTCTTCCAGAACACGCCCCTCAATAATGCATGGGGTGTTTAATTTTAATTCTTTCATGTGCGTTCACTCCTTTTCAATTTTTTTGGTATTCTAAAATAAATCAGAGTTTGCCATTATTTTAAATGGGGACAAATGCCCTTTCAATCTTAGCACGTTTTGCAAAAAACTAATGCAAAACGCACTAAGGGGCATTTTCCCCCATATCCCTTATTATTTCAGCATTCCCTGTTCTTTGGCGGTCTGGATGATTTCAGATGCCAACTCCGCAAGAATGGTACTGCCTTCCTCAGTGACACCCTGATTTCTCTGAATGACCTGTTCGGCATGAATTCCCCTGCGTTTCCACGAAATACCGCCTTTATGGTAATTCAGCAATAACGGCTGAACTCTGTCAAGGGTATTAGCGAATTTGGATTCGGGGGTTTCCCTTGCTTCGAATTCGTCCCATAAAGAACGGTACTCTCTGCACTGCTCCTCCGGAAGCAATGCAAAAAGACGTTCAGCGGCTTTCAATTCCCGTTCGGCTTTGGACTGATTGCCGATTGTATCATATGCGTAGGTGTCACCTGCATCAATTTCGACTACATCATGCACGAGAACCATTTTCATCACATGCAGAATGTCAACTGATTCATTCGCATATTCTGACAAAATCATTGCCATTACTGCTAAATGCCAGCTGTGTTCTGCATCGTTTTCCTGTCTGTCCTCATGCAAAACAAGGGTCTGACGATAAATATTTTTCATTTTGTCCAATTCGAGAATAAATGCAAGCTGTTTCTGTAAGCGTTCATTGTCCATGAAATTATTCTCCTGCATCCTCTTGGGTTTCCTCTTCAGGGAAATAGTAAAGCTCCGGATAATCTTCGGCATAATCAGGAAGAACACCAAGCTTTTCCTTTTCCTGCAAAATCCGGCGGACACTTTCATCAATGCGCTGTTCAGAAATTTCGCCAGCTTCGACAGCATCCAGAATTCCTTGCACTGCCTCGTCAAAATCTTCCGGCATTAAAATAACATCCACTCCGGCATTGATTGCCATAACTGAGGCTTCCGCTGAGGAGTAAGAACCCGAAATGGTATTCATCTGCATGGAGTCTGTCACAATCAAGCCATTAAAACCTAATTCTTCACGCAACAACTCAGTGCAAACCTTATGAGACAAGCAAGAAGGTATTGCTGGGTCGTCTTCAATTCCTGTTACAATCTGATGACTGACCATCACAAAATCTGCGCCGGCTTCAATGCCACTGCGAAAAGGAACAAATTCTTCTGCTCTCAATTCGTCAAGCGTTCTGTCAATAATGACTTGCTCATCATTATGGGCGTTGCCGTCCTCTGCGCCTAAACCGGGGAAGTGTTTAAGAGTTGAGGCAACTCCGGTACTTTGCAAGCCCTTCACGTAAGCGGAAACTAAATCCGCTGTAATCTGCGGGTCTTTGCTGAAAATTCTGTCACCTAATTCATTTCCGCTGTTCAAGTTCACATCCGCAACAGGGGCAAAATCAAGATTGAAACAAAATTCCTTGATATCATTCCCGATGGTCTCGCCGACTGCCCGAACTTCCTTAGTATCGTTCCGCCTGCCATAACTCTGCATCGGCTGAATTGGAGTTGTGTTCAGATTGTCCGCAACTCTGGCGACTGTTCCGCCCTCTTCATCAACCGCCATAAACAAGCCCACTTTTGTCCGAGCCTGTGTAAAATCCTGCGTATCATGAAGCATTTCCTTTGCTTGGTCTCTGTTTTCAAGGTTCGGGGAAAAGTATATCAGACCACCAACAGGCTTTTCCTGTATACACTGCTGAGACAGCTCCCCAAATGCCACTACCTGCGGATTTCCTGTCAGGGCTTCGGGGGTGATGATAAACAACTGATATACTTTCCGCTTTAAATCCAACGCATTGAGAATGGTTTCCACTTTGTCGGAAGATTCCGGCGAAATTGTTACCTCACTTTGAGAAACCTCTCCATCTGGAACAACAGGCTGAATTTCGTCAGGCTGAGAATCCACAACATTATTTTCCTGAGGTGCATTCTCAACAGGAGAATTACCCTGCTGAACCTCTGAAACAACATTTTCAGAGGTTACGGCGGTATTCGGATTTGTTTCAGTTTTTCCCCCACATCCGGAAAGAATCAGCGATACTGCAAATAATAATGCAGTCAGCTTGACATGTTTTTTCATCTGCATTACTCCCAATTGATACATCAATAAGCTTTCCCCCAAAGTACCATATGCTGTGCAGGTTTTCCACAACAAACGCACTTGTCAGAAATCTGCTTCTGAACCAGCGGAATACAGCGTGAACCTGCTCCGGTCTGTGCCTTCACTTCATCTTCACACGCTTCATCACCGCACCACATTGCTTCAATAAAGCCGTCTCCCTTTTCGGTCAATGCCTGATTGATTTGGTCAATGGTGGTACACTGGTAAGTCCTTCTGTTACGGTTCTCCAATGCAGACTGATACAGCGCATCCCGAACCTCTGTTAATTTAGCATTGACAGTTTCCGCCAGATTATCAAGAGAAACATTTTCCTTTCCGCCTGTTCTCAATGCAATCACACACTGATTGGAAGCAATGTCACGAGGGCCAATTTCCAGACGAATCGGAACACCTTTCATTTCGTATTCTGCAAACTTCCAGCCTGCGGAACGGTCGGTATCATCCAGCTTGACACGGATTCCGGCATTTTTCAGCTCCTGACAGATTTCATTTGCCTTTTCCAATACGCCCTCTTTGTGCATTGCTGCCGGAACAATTACCACCTGAATCGGTGCAACTGCCGGAGGCAGCACCAAACCGTTATTATCTCCATGTGTCATGATGATTGCACCAATCAGGCGAGTAGTCACTCCCCAGCTGGTCTGGTGCGGATATTTCAGTGTATTATCCTTGTCGGCATACTGGATGTCAAATGCCTTTGCAAAACCATCCCCGAAATAGTGAGATGTGCCAGCCTGTAAAGCCTTTCCGTCATGCATCAGGGCTTCAATCGCATATGTGGAGACAGCTCCGGCGAATTTGTCGCTTTCAGTCTTTTTGCCCTGTACAACAGGCATTGCAAGATATTTTTCACAGAAAGTTGTATACACATTGAGCATCTTTTCTGTTTCCTCAATGGCTTCCTCTGCGGTTGCATGGATGGTGTGCCCTTCCTGCCAGAGGAATTCACGGGAACGCAAAAACGGTCTTGTTGTCTTTTCCCATCTTACTACACTAACCCACTGGTTATAGAGTTTCGGCAAATCTCTGTAAGAATGCACAATATCTGCGTAATGGTCACAGAACAGCGTTTCCGAGGTCGGACGGACACAAAGACGCTCTTCCAGTTTGTTATTTCCGCCGTGTGTCACCCATGCCACTTCAGGAGCAAAGCCCTCTACATGGTCTTTTTCCTTCTGCAAGAGAGATTCCGGAATAAACATCGGCATATTGACATTTTCGTGTCCGGTTTCCTTAAACATGCCGTCAAGGATTTTCTGAATGTTCTCCCAGATTGCATAACCATAGGGACGAATGACCATACATCCCTTTACACTGGTATAGGCAATCAATTCCGCTTTCTTCACAATGTCAGTATACCACTGTGCAAAATCTTCATCCATTGAGGTGATAGCATCCACCATTTTCTTTTCATTCTTAGCCAAGTTAAATTCATCCTTTCTTAGGGGGCAGGTCTGAACCAGCCCTCATCTTCTTCAAAATCGTCGTCTTCGTCATAAATGTCATCATCATATTCGAAATCTTCTTCGTCAATTTCTTCAACTTCCTCGTCGTAGGGGTCAGCCTCCCAGTGACGGAAAGAAGCATTTTCTTCGGGTTGCTTTTTGTCAATCAATTTTCCCAAAAGTGCATTCACTTCCTCCGGATTTGCGTGTTCTCGAATGGGTTCGGGGGAGATTTCCGGCATGGGTTCGGGCATCTCCCGCACTGGTGCAGGCTTCTGAACCGGCACAGGCTTTGAAGCAGGTACTACAAGCTGTTTTTTCGGGGCTGGTGCTTCGGGGTAAGGCTCTTCATAAAAGACAGAAGTCACCATTTCCAGACCTTCCGGCGGATATGTCGGCTCTTGTATTCCAGAAAGAATGCCACAGATATTCATAAAATCCGGTACGCCCTGCTCTTCCTGCACTTCTTCCTCTGGTTCATCATAGGCAGGCTGACGCATTGCGAGAGGGTCATCCCCTGTGAAATCTTTTGATTCTGGCATTTCATTTTCAGCTTCTTCATCAGTGGGACTTTGCTTCTGTCCGTCAGTGTCAAGATGTGGGAAAAGCCGTTTTGTTTCGCCTTCATCATTGGGGGGAGCATCCTCAAACCAATCGACTTCGGGGACAATTGGTTTTTCTTCCTTCCAAGCCTCTTCAGCGACCTCGTCAAGCATTTCATTTTCCTTATCCTGCGGAATATTTGGCAATTTCCCTGTTTTCTCATGGGGTAACTCGTAAATAGAATGCACTCCATAAGTTTCACTTTTTTCTTCTGAATGGTTTTGCCGATAGCGGGCAATCCATGCATCTACTTTTTTCGCCATCCACGGAGTCAGAAGTGTCAGCAGAAAAATCAACGCAAAAATGCCAAGCGTGGTCAATGCATAGCGAATCAAAGTGGCTGTGCTGATTGCTGCATCCAAATTAAAACCTCCTGTCAAGTGAACGGATATTCCCGTTCACACAATATCGTACACTCCATTATACCAGATTTTTCCCTGGAAATCAATGGTTTTCCGGAATTTTTAACAAAAGTGCACAAAAATTCCCTGTAATTTCAAGTATTATCTTCTGAATCCTCTGTAATACTTTGATAAATTTCGTCTTTTTCCTCTGATTCATGTATTTTTTCGGACTCTTCCGGAGTTATCTGGTTTTTACGAATGACTTTCACAAGGAACATGACAATTACATAAAGAAAACAGATTCCGGCTAAAATCAACAGAATGGTGGAAAGTTTCACTGCACCCATATTCTGCTTGAAACCCTCGATTTTGACCGGAACAGAGTTTCCGTTGGTATCTTTCTCAATGCCGTCTGTGTATCCGAACGCATATTCTCCGATGGTCTTGCAATTCGCCGGAATGGTCACTTCTTTCAGGCTTGGACACGCATAAAATGCATAACTCCCGATTCCTTTCAGAGTGTCCGGAAACTGTACCGAACTCAAAGAGGTACAGTCTGCAAATGCATTTTCATAAATAATTTCTGTACCCTCCGGCAGAACGATTGTTGTCAATCCTGAACAATATTCAAATGCACCTGCTCCGACATATTTCAGCGTAGAAGGGAAATTGATGTTTTTCAGCGATTCTGTGCGAAAAAATGAAGCATCATAAACGGTTGTCACCCCTTCCGGAATGGTGAAACTTTCGTCTTTCCGTCCAGCCGGATAGGTCAGAAGCGTTGCGCCATCATCTTTGTAGATAATTCCGTCTGAGGCAGTATAAACAGAATTTCCGGTTTCTACCTGAAATTCCGTGATTCCGGTACATCCCATGAATACCAGACTTCCTAAATCCAGCGTTCTCGCCGGAATGGTGAATTCTGTCAGTCCGGTGCACCCGAAATAAACCGCTGAGCCTAAACTTTCCAAGGTGGACGGTAAATTTGCATCTGTAATGTTTCCACAGGATGCAAACGCATAATTCCCTATTGTCTTTAAGCCCTCCGGCAATTCCGGTGACGGCAGGACATAGCAGTTGAAAAAGGCTTCTGCGCCGATTTTCTCCAATGATGCCGGATAATTGATATTCTCCAGCAATGCACAGAAATAACACATTCCGTCCGGAATTTCCGTCAGACTGTCCGGCAATTCCAGCGTTGAAAGACTTGTACAGCCACTGAAAGCATTTTCTCCAATGGTTTCGACATTGTCCGGAATGGTAATTTGCTTTAAGGCTGAACACCCTGCAAAAGCGGATTTCCCGATAGAACGCACATTTCCACCTATCGTCACCGATTCCAGCGAACTGCATCCATAAAATGCACCATCCGAAATTTCAACAATCTTTCTGCCGTCGGTATCGTCCGGAATTTTGACGGACATTGCTGTATTTTGTACGCTATATAATGCAACTCCGCCATCTACATAGGCATATGTGAACATGCCGTCTGAATAGGTCTCCGGTGCAGTGGCTTCCTGTGCGAATACCGGAAAAGCCTGAACACCAAGCATGAGCAGACTCATGCAAACAGCTCCGATTTTCTGAACCCACATAAAAAATACGCTCCTTTATTGGTTTTTACGCTGTTTTCTGCGTTCCTGCAATTCCGCAACACGCTGTAAACGTTCCTGTTCTTCCTTCTGTTCTTTTTCGGCTTCCTTTGCAAATTGATTCTGCCTGATAGTAATTACAATTCCCACTATCAGCAAAATCAGCATCACTGCGATGACTACCACCAACATGACAGCATTTCCTGACACTGCCGAGTGAAATGCAATTCCGTTTTCTCTCGCATAATCATAGGCTTTACTGCCGAAATCCACATCAAGAACAACGTCCGGTATCACAAACGGCTGACCTGCTTCATCAACGGTGAATCCAATTCCATTTTCACCAATGGTCTTGACAGAAGACGGAATTTTGACCTCTCCTAATTTTGTACAGCCATAAAATGCCATTTCTCCGATACTCTGCAAACCGTCCGGAAATTCTACATTGTGCAGTCTTGCACAGTCAAAAAAACAGCGGTCGCCGATAATCCTCAGCTTTGACGGAAATTTTACATTCATCAGAAGCGGACACTTCGCAAATGATGCGCCTATCAATTCTTCAATCTTGTCAGAAAGCTGAACTTCCCTCAGATGTGTACTCCCCATAAAAGCATCTGCGCCGATTCTCTCTACTGCGGACATACTTAAAATACGCAAATGGTGTGTATCTGTGAAAGACCATGGAGAAACTGTCCGGCATTCATCCGGAATCTGATATTCTTCACTTTCTTTTTCCTGCGGATAGCGGATTAACGTTTCACAGCTTTTGTTGAATAATACCCCATCTCTCGAACAATAGGCAGTATTTTCCTCATCTACTGTGATTTCCACAAGTCCAACACAACCCTCAAAACAGAAATCCTTGATTTCCTTGACACTCTGCGGAATGTTGACACTTTTCAGAGAACTGCACCCTTGAAAGACGTACAGCCCTAAACGGTCAATGGTATCTGGAATAGTGACACTTTCCAGTACAGTACAACCATCAAAACAGTTGTCCGCTAACATGGTGACAGTATGCCCATCAATTTCCGTTGGAATTTCCACATTTTTGATATTTTTGTCAGTGCAGGTCAAAGAGATAGTATCATCACTCAATACCTCATAATCAAAAGTTTCCATTGCTTTTGCTTGCAAGGAAACTCCTGTCATGACAATTACAGTCATGACACCAGTCAGAATGAATTTCAGCAATTTCATCAAAAAACCTCCATTCAATTCAATTCATAACGTTTCTGAATCCGTTTTTGTACGATAATCAATGCCACTGTGGCAATGATTGCCAATGCAATGACTCCGACAATAATATAAATAAACACTGTTCCTTGTGTGACACCGCCTGTACACTTGATTTCATTGGTAACACAATACGCAAAAGCCACTGTATTATCTTCTGCATCTACCACAAAATCAGGCAATCTGATTGGGTCGCCGTCTTCTGTACCGTCCGTATAGCAATAGCCAAGGGCATAATTGCCGATTTCCGTCACATTTTTTGTCAAATGAATGGTTTTCAGACTAGCACAATTGAAAAAGGCATTGTCAAAAATGGCGGTGACAGTTTCGGGAATTTCAATTTCTTTCAGCATGAAACAGCTGTAAAAACAGCCACTCCCTATGGATTCCAGCTTTGCAGGCATTTGAATGCTTTCCAATGAACTGCAATTCCCAAATACAGACCCCTCAAATTTTGTGATGGTATCAGGTACACGAATATTTTTCAGCGATGTGCAGTAGTAAAAAGCATCCTCTCCGAGTTCGGTAATATTATCAATATTGATACTTTCCAAATGCGTACAGCCCATAAATGCATAATCATCCACACGAGTACAGCCATCAGGAACAGTGTAACTTGTTCCCTCTTTTGCACTTGGATATACAATCAATGTTTTTCCCTCAATATCAAATAAAACACCGTCTTCGTCCTTGTAGTACTGGTTTTCTTTGGCAACGTGAAAAGCTTTCATGGAATTGCAACCCTCAAAGGCGAATGCCTCAATTTCATTCACGCTTGCAGGAATTGTCACTTCCTCCAATTTGAAACAGCCACAAAATGCCTGAAATCCGATATTTTTCACATTTTTGGGAATGGTAATGCTTTCCAGATTTTTGCAATGGTAGAAAGAATAATCTTCAATTACTGTCACGGATTCTGGAATTTTGACGGATTTCAGATTTTCACAGCCATTGAAACAATCGACTTCTATCATGGTGACAGTCTTTCCGTCAATTTTTTCCGGAACTTCCGCAGTTTCAACGGTCTTGTCCGTCAGGGTGACAGCAATAACACCATCTCCGTAGTCATAGTACGACCATAATTCTTCATCATCCGCCTTGACCGGAAATATCGGAAACATTTGTAAAAGAGTCAGTATCAAAACGAAAAGTGCGGTTTTAATCCTTGCCGTTCTCACTCTCATCATTCTCCTTTTTCTGGGAGTTTTTCGGTTTTTTAGCGAATGCAATAACCAGCACCAATGCCAGAAGTACCGCAACACCCCCGCCAATTCCAAGAATCATCTGAAGACGCTGATTCCCGAACAGTCCAGCTCCAATTTTCTCAAAAATGCCTGCTTTTCCGGTAGGCTCTTCGGTCTGTACGACTTCGATAGTATGCCCCTCTTCGTCAGTGGTAATAATGACTTCCCCCTCCTGCGGTGGAGCACTGGCACTCTGTTCCTTTGTAGGGGGCTGTGTTACAGGGGCTTCTGTTTCAGCCTGATACAGTTCACCGTTTCCCAATTCGTAGGGAATACTTGCATCTTTCACGGCAACGAATGTAAATTCATTCTTATAGTCGTTTTCGTCATCCTCAGTAGTCGCATATTCCTGCGCCATTGTGTAAGGCTCGCCATAAATGGTAAAACCTTCAACAGGTTGCATATTGGCATCATACCCGAATGCACAATAAGAAATTTCTTGTAAAGAATTAGGAATTGTAATACATGAAAGACCTGTTCCACAGAATGCATATTGTCCGATTAACGTCAATGTGTTGGGGAGTGTAACCTGTTTCAATGCCGTATCATAGGCAAAAGCAGCATGATAAATTTTTTCAATTCCGGAACTTAAAGTCAAATCATGCAGTTTGTCACAATAGGCAAATGCATAATCATCAATCTGGTAAACTGTTCCGGCAATTGATACTTTTTCAATCTGAGAATATGCAAAACACCAGTTGTCAATGTATTCTACTCCAGCCGGAACAGCAACTTCTTTCAGATTTTGCGCAAATCCAAAAGCCCCAGGGGCAATTTCATTGACTCCGTTCGGTATCATGTAACTTGCATTGGATTTTCCTGCCGGATATGCCACAAGGAAAGAATTGCTGTCCGCCATCAGAACACCATCATTCACTGAATAATAGGGATTTCCTGCTTCTACAGTGAAATGGTCAAGAGAGGTACAGCCGAAAAATACATTATCCCCCATATCTGTGATGGCTGCCGGAATCACAACGCCAGTAATGCCCTTTGCTTCCGCATAGCAGGCATTTCCTACATAATCTACAGGATGACCGTCAATTTCTGTCGGAATGGTCAATTCTCCATGAAAACTGTCTGAAAGCAGAAAATCATATAATTCTGCATTGCCTTCTTCATCCAAACCATATTGATATTCTGTTGCTACGCCCGACGGAGGGGAAGCCCCCTCATCTGCGTATACAGAAATTGGCAACATTGTCAGAAGAAACGGCAGAAATAATAATAACGCTAATTTTTTCATTCCATTGTTTCCTCGTTCAAAGCAGTATCATTCAACAGTTACAGATTTCGCCAGATTTCTGGGTTTGTCAACATCTGTTCCCTTGTGTACTGCGGTATAATATGCAATCAACTGCAACGGCACAACTGCCAGCATCGGCATCAGAATATCTTCAAATTCCGGTAAGCCAAACTGATAATCTGCAACATCCTTTTCAGGTTTGTAGGATTCACGGCTCACAAGAATGACTTTCGCCCCTCTTGCCTTGACTTCCTTGATATTGCTGATGGTCTTGTCAAATAAATTCCGCTGGGTTGCAACGGCGATAACCGGCATATCTTCCGTAATCAAAGAAATTGTGCCGTGTTTGAGTTCGCCTGCTGCGTAGGATTCTGAATGAATATAGGAAATTTCTTTCAGTTTCAGTGAACCTTCCATGCTGAGAGCATAATCTAGCCCACGTCCGATATATAACAGGCTGTCTGCTGTAATCAGCTTATCAGCGATTAACTGGGTCATTTCCTTATTTTCAAGGATGTGTTCAATCTGTTCGGGGGTTTCCTGCAATAATGCTGTTAAACGTCTGCATTCTGCTTCGTCAATTTTACCCTTGGCTAACGCCAGTTCAAATGCAAACAGATACATGACTGCTATCTGCACCATATAAGCCTTGGTGGATGCTACGGCGATTTCAGGTCCTGCATGGGTGTAAATTAACATATCTGCCTCACGTGCAATGGAACTGCCTTTTGCATTGACGATTGCAAGCGTTTTTGCACCTAATTTCTTTGCAAGGCGCATTGCTGCGAGGCTGTCCGCTGTCTCGCCGGACTGGGAAATGATAATTACCAAATCTCCTTCACCAACTAACGGCTCACGATAACGGAATTCTGATGCAATATCCACATTGACGGCAACTTTTGCCAGCTTCTCAATGACATACTTCCCAACCATTCCAGCATGCATTGCTGTACCACATGCCACAATGTGAATCTGACGGAATTCCAGCAGTTTTTCTGGAGTAATACCACATTCTTCCAAATTCGGCAATCCGTCCGAAATACGGGGCATAATGGTAGTTTTAATCGCTGTTGGCTGTTCGTGGATTTCCTTAATCATGAAATGAGGATACCCGCCCTTTTCAGCTGCATTTACATCCCAGTCAGCTATTTTGCGTTCCTTTTCCACTTTCTGGTAATGTGTATCATACACGACTGCACCACGCTTGGAGAGTACTGCAATTTCCTCCGGTTCAAGCAGGTAATAATCTCTTGTATACTGCAAAATGGCTGTCACATCAGAAGCAATGAAATTCTCACCTTCGCCCAATCCCACAATCAGGGGGCTTTCTTTACGGATTGCAAACACCATATCCGGAAAATCTGCGAACACAATCCCCAATGCATAAGAACCTTCCAATTCCTTCATGGTGCGGATAATCGCATCAACCGGATTTCCGGGGGTACTCTGGTAATAATAATCCAAAAGCTGTGCAACAACCTCTGTGTCTGTATCGCTTAAAAATTTCTTTCCCTTAGACACAAGGAACTCTTTTAAACGTTTATAATTTTCGATAATGCCATTGTGCACGATGGTGACACTCCCACCGCCATGAGGATGAGAATTTCTGTCAGAGGGTTCGCCATGCGTTGCCCAACGTGTATGACCAATTCCGGCATGTCCGGAAGGCTTTCCGGAATCTTCCATTTTTTTGGCTAAATCTGCCAGTCTGCCTTTGGACTTTGCCACCTTGATTTCCTGATTTTCAAATACTGCAATGCCGGCTGAGTCATAACCTCTGTATTCCAGCCGTGCGAGTCCGTCCATCAGAACATCTGCACAGTCACGATGTCCCACATATCCTACAATTCCACACATAATTCTGTGTACTCCTTTCTTTGGGTCGATATTTTATATTATAGCATATCCTCCGTAAGAATGCAAGTGTTTTTGCGGAAAGATACAAAAAAGATGACCAGTGTCATAATTTTGGAGAATCTTCTCAAAATTCCACATGTGAAATTTGTCAAAATTCTTAAAAAATTCTTTTGAAGACTGTTGAAAATTTTTCAACAAAACCCCTTGATTTTTAAACGGATATATGTTAAAATAAGTAAGAAGAAGTTATATTGATGGAGGTCAAAACAGACATGAACACCTTTGACGAAGTATTTGAACAAGTCAAACGGTACATCGTGGAACATGAAATCATTTCCGATGTTGCCATTACGACTTGGATTAATACGATGATACCCGTCCGGCTGGACGGAAAAAATGCGATTTTCCGTGTCAAAACTGAATTTCAGCAGGGCATCATTCAGACCAACTACAAAGCAAAACTTGAAAAGGCTTTTGAAGAGGTCATGGGTTTCCCTATCGATTTGATGGTTGCCATCGAAGAACCGCAGACGGAGACTGCCCCTGCTACCAACCCCGAAGATATTGATGAGAGACACGCCGAACTGCAAAAAAGCTATGAATTCGCTGAATATGACTATACTTTCGATACGTTCATTGTGGGACGTTCCAATGAATTCGCCTTTGCAGCATGTAAAGCAGTCGCAACTGATGCGGAATCCAAATATAACCCACTTTTCATTTATGGACAGTCCGGTCTTGGCAAAACTCACCTTGTGACGGCTATCAAGCATGAAATTTCTGTCCGTAATCCTGACAAAAGCGTTATCTACATTACTGGTGAAGCCTTTGGTAATGAGCTGATTAAATCCATTGACCAGAGAGATACCACCGTTTTCCACGATAAGTACAGAAATGCAGATGTCCTTATTGTTGATGATATTCAATTTTTTTCCGGTAAAGAACGGATGCAGGAAGAATTTTTCCATACGTTCAATAAACTGCATTCTGAAGGCAAACAGATTGTCATTACCTCCGATAAGCCCCCCAGAGAACTCAAAACATTGGAAGAGCGTATCAGAAACCGCTTCGAATGGGGCTTGATTGCTGATATCAGTGTACCGGACTTTGAAACAAGATATGCAATTATCCGGCGCAAGGCGGAATTGCTTGACCTCAAAATCCCTGATGAAGTCATTGAGTTTATCGCCACCAAGCTGAAAACCAACATCCGTCAGCTGGAAGGGGCTGTCAAGAAGCTGAAAGCCCTCAAAACCCTTGCAAACAGTTCCCCCACCATTTCCATGGCTCAAAGTGTCATTCGTGATATTTTGACTGATGACCAGCCCATTCCTATCACGGTAGAGAAGATTATTGCCGAAGTTGCGAACGTTTACGGTATCACTCCGGAAGATATCCGCTCCAGCAAGAGAACTTCCCAGATTTCCACCGCCCGCAAAGTTGCTGCCTATGTCGTCAGAGAAGTTACCGGAATGCCTCTTTCCGCTATCGGTGTGGAGTTCGGCGGTCGTGACCATTCCACCATCGTGTATGCCATCAATAATGTCACTGTTGCACTCCAAAAAGATGAAAATTTACGGAATCTTGTAGAGGATTTAATCAAAGATATTCGGGAAAAGAACCCCCAGCCAACTACAAACTAATGTTCTTTACCAGAATTTGGTTGTTATTTTTTTTGAATTTCAACGGAGTTTTCCACTGCAATGTTGAAAATTTTGTGGAAAGTTTGTTACCGATTTGTTACGATTGTAACCAAATTTGGGCTGTTGAAAACTTGTTTTGATTGAAGCGAAGCCTTTTTTCAATACCTGCACAAAATTTTCGACAAAAAATTGTAACCGAAAAAATGACCGATTTGCTATGAAAATTTGTTCTTCCCGATTTTTTCGTAAAAAACCTGTTGAAACTGTTGAAAAGTGGTGTTGAAACATGTTGAAAACTAAGGGGTAAAAAAGTTTTCCACAGACTTTCAACAGGTGTTGAAAACTGTGTTGAAACTTTTAAGCGCATCCCTCCTACGAAAAAAAGGTTCTCCACAGAGTTTTCAACTTTTCCACAAATGAGTTTTCAACAGCAAAGTTGAAAAGTTGAAAAGTTGAAAAAGTTTTCAACAAATTTTCAACAATCTTTCAACATTTCAACTTTTCCACAGACTTTCAACAGCTTTCAACAGAAAAGTTTTCAACAAATTTTCAACAATCTTTCAACATTTCAACTTTTCGAAAAGTTTTCAACTTTTCAACAATTTTTCAACAGTGCCAATTGTTGAAAACTTCACCCCTTTTTTGCCCATATTGCGATGAAAAAAATTTTTTCAACACTTTCAACAGCCCCTACTACTACTACTATCTTAAATATATATTTTTTGATTTTTTTTCGCAAGCGAAAAATTGAAAAAATTTTTCCGGCAGACAAGTGCAATCAGAACAGGAAAAAATTCCAAAAATTCAAATTTTTGTTTATCATAAAAAAATTTAATATATCAGATTTTTGAAAATTTTTTTCAGGAACAGGGGCGGAGAAAAAACAGTAACCCCTTCTGGAAAATGAAACTGAAACACAAGCTATCCTCCGTCAAAATACTGTTCGCTTGTTTATTATATATATATATCAACTACATGCAAGGAGATGAGAACCATGCAGTTTATCTGCAATCAAAAAGAACTCTGTACTGCAATTGCCCGTGTATCTAGGGGAGTTTCTCTTAAATCCCCCATTCCTGCATTGGAAGGAATCTGTATTCAGGTTGAGGCAGGGAAAATGACTCTCACAGGTTATGACCTCGAAATTGGAATCCGTACTTCCATTCCAGTGGAAACAAATGACACGTTCTCTTGTGTGCTGAATGCAAGGCTTTTCAACGAAATGACCCGCCATTTATCTGGTGAAAGTGTCTGTGTGGAAATTGATGATGCTATGAACGTCAGACTTTCCAGCGATGACACACAGTATCGCATGTCTGCAATGAGTGCTGAGGAATTCCCTGCTTTGCCTGCTGTGGAAACAACGGCACAGACTGCCATTGCACAGAATGTTCTTCGTTCCATGATTCAGCAGTCCAGCTTTGCAGCATCTGTCAAAGACGATAAGCCCATTCTTACGGGTGAACTTTTTCAGGCTGAGGGTGGTACGTTCTTCGTTGTTGCAATGGACAGATTCCGCCTCGCAATGCGTCAGGAGGAAATCGGAGAAATTGAGGATTTCCGCTTTGTTGTGCCTAAAAAGGCATTAAGTGAGCTGATTTCTCTTCTCAGTGACAATGCAAAGAACTCCTGCACATTTGCCACAAACGGAAAGCATATTGTCTTTTCTGTTGACGGATTCGAACTGTTCGCAAGACTGCTTGAAGGGCAATTTCATAATTTCCGCAACAGTATCCCCGATTCCGGAAAAACAACTGTCACTGTCAAGACAAGTGATTTAATCCGCTGTGTTGAGCGTTGTTCTCTGCTTATCAACGAAAAGAATAAAGCTCCTATGCGCTGCGTATTCTCTGACGGGTTTGTAGAAATTTCCTGTCAGACTGCGATTGGTGCAGTGAATGACCGTATTCCGGCAGAAATCAACGGCGAAAGCATCACCATCGGACTGAGTAACCGGTATCTTCTGGAGGCTCTGCGTGTTTGCGATTGTGACCAGATTTGCTTGCACATGAGCGGAAGCAACAAAGTTGTCAAGATGACCCCCAGAGACGGCGAAAGCTTTATTTACCTGATTATGCCGATTCAGCTGAAAAATTGACTGGAGGGCTATGCATGGAAACTGAACGTGTTAAAATTACAACCGAGTTCATCAAGCTGGATTCTCTGCTGAAATTTTCCGGACTCTGCGATACTGGCGGATTTGCGAAAGAACTCATTCAGGCTGGAAAAGTCAAGGTCAACGGCGAAATCTGCACCATGAGAGGAAAAAAAATCCGCTCCGGTGATGTCGTAGAAGTTGATAAATATCGGGTTGAAGTGGAATAATTATGCATATTACGTCCTTTTCTGCGGATGGTTTCCGCAACCTGAAAGGAGTGCAGTTTCAGCCTGACCCGCATTTCAACCTGATTACTGGTGATAATGCACAGGGGAAAACCAATCTCCTTGATGCCATATGGCTGATGACAGGATGCCGGAATTTTCACGGCGCAAAAGAACGGCATTATCTCGGCTTTGATGCGCCGTTTTTCCGGTGTGAAATGGGATTTCATGACGGCAGACGTGAGCAGAAAATTATTTATACACTCGAACGAGGTCAGAAAAATCAGCGGAAAATCACGGTCAATGGTGTGGAAACCAACAAGACAGGGAATTTGTTCGAAACGTTCCATTGTGTTGCATTTTCGCCGTCAGACGTGGAAATTGTAAGCGGTTCGCCGGACAAAAGACGGTCATATATGGACTTATGCGCCTGTCAGCTTCACCCCTCTGACATGCAGTATGTCAGCCGTGCATCCCTGTTACTGGCGCAACGGAATGCAAGTATCCAGAGTGCCAACAAAGGCAGAATCCGCCGTCAGGATGTTACCATCTGGGATGAACAGCTTGCAAAGGTCGGCGCACACATTGCCTGTATGCGTTCGGCATACGTCAGAAACCTGACACCCCTCTGTGAGGCTCTGTACGGCGTTATGACGGGCGGAGCGGAAACCCTAGGTATTTCCTATCGAAGCTCTGTCTACGGCTCTGAGAGCCTTCCAGAGCGTCCTACGAGGGTCTTGGTGGAACGTTATCAGAAAATGCTTACAGAACATCTCTCCGAAGACCTCAAGGCAGGGTATACCATGAGGGGAATTCAGCGTGATGATTTACTGCTGACTATCGGGGGAAATTCTGTCCAGATTTACGGGTCGCAGGGACAGCGGAAAAGTACAGCCATTGTTCTGAGACTTGCACAGGCTTATTTATATAACCAGAAACATCGCCGTTCTCCTGTGGTTTTGCTGGATGATGTCATGGGCGAATTAGACGAACGGCGACAGAAATTGATTTACAACATGGTGGCAGATATGCAGGTATTTGTGACATTATGCCACCCCTCCTCACTTTGTCTGGAACAGCAAGGAAAGGTTTTCCAGATGGAACAGGGGGTATTATCTGAACAAGCTGAAAACTGTTGAAAACTTTGTTGAAAGTGTTGAAACATGGGAAAAAACAGGCTCAGCATTATCATAGATTTGTTTCATACAAAAGTTTTCCCCTTAGTTTTCCACTACGTTGTTGAAAACTTTGTTGAAACATGAATTTCTTCCCCTTGTTTGGGGGAAAAGGAGTGTGAAGAAATGGAAGAAGAACGCTATGATGCGGAGCAGATACAGGTACTGGAAGGGTTAGAGCCTGTTCGGGTTCGTCCGGGTATGTATATCGGCTCTACAAGTATTGACGGTCTGCACCATCTTGTCTACGAAATTGTGGACAATGCCATTGATGAAGCTCTTGCAGGATACTGCACAGAAATCAGGGTGGAAATTCTGCCCGAAAATATCATCCGTGTGACTGACAATGGACGTGGAATCCCGACCGGAATTCACCCGACTGAGGGCATTTCTGCTGCGACAGTGGTTTACACTGTCCTTCATGCCGGCGGTAAATTCGGGGGCGGTGGCTACAAGGTGTCCGGCGGTCTGCATGGTGTGGGTGCATCTGTTGTCAATGCGCTTTCTGAATGGCTGGAAATTACTGTCAAAGACGGTGAAAATGTCCATTTCCAGCATTTTGACCGTGGCGAATACAAAGAACCTCTGAAAGTCATCGGCAAGACTTCCGAAACTGGAACAATGGTTACTTTCAAAGCAGATTCGGAAATTTTCGAAACTACTTGCTATGATTACGAGGTTTTGCTCAAACGCATGAGAGAACAGGCTTTCTTGAATGCTGGTATCCGGATTGTCATTTCTGATTCCAGAAATCCTGATGAAATGCAGTCCGAAATTCTGCACTATGAGGGCGGTATTCGTCAATTTGTTGAGCATATCCACAAGGTCAGAGGGTATGAAGCGGTTGGAGATGTGATTTACATTTCCGGCACTTTGGGCAGCTCTTTCGCTGAAATCGCTATGCAGTACAATGACAGCTACAACGAGTGTGTCATGTCTTTTGCAAACAACATTCACACCAAAGACGGCGGTAGTCATGAAACTGGTTTCAAAAATGCCCTGACGAAGGTCATGAATGATTATGGCAAGCATTTCGGCATTCTCAAGGAAAATGAAAAGCTCTCTGGTGATGATGTCCGTGAGGGGCTGACTGCCATTATCTCTGTTAAACTGACCGAATGTGAATTCGAAGGACAAACAAAGGGACGCTTGGGAAATCCGCAGGTTCGCCCGTTTGTCGAAAAGCTCATGCAGGAAAAATTGATGAGCTATTTCGAGATGAATCCGGCGGTTGCAAAGGAAATTCTTGGCAAATGTCTTGCTGCCAGACGTGCAAGAGAAGCAGCTAAGGCTGCCAGAGAAACTGCAAGGCGCAAAACTGCCATGGAGAGCGCATCCCTCCCCGGAAAGTTGGCGGATTGCTCCGAACACGGTGTAGAAAATACGGAAATCTACATTGTCGAGGGTGACTCCGCCGGAGGTTCTGCAAAGGGCGGACGTGACCGCCGTTATCAGGCGATTTTACCCCTTTGGGGCAAGATGCTGAACGTGGAAAAAGCACGTATTGACAAGGTTTATGGCAATGATAAACTCATGCCTGTAGTGACGGCTCTCGGAACTGGCATTGGCGAAGATTTCAATATCGAAAAATTGCGCTATGACAAAGTTATCATCATGGCGGATGCCGACGTTGACGGATGTCATATCCGTACGCTGTTGCTGACGTTCTTTTTCCGGTATATGCGCCCATTGATTGAGAATGGCAATGTTTATATTGCACAGCCTCCGTTGTTCCGTGTACAGCGTGGGAAAAAGGTTTACTATGCCTTTTCGGATGCTGAACGTGACAAGTATATTGCTGAACTCGCTGACCCGAACGGCAATTCTTCCAAAGTCGCTGTACAGCGTTACAAGGGTCTTGGTGAAATGGATTCCGAACAGCTTTGGGAAACTACCATGAACCCCGAAACCAGAACCATCCTCAAAGTCACTCTGGAGGATGCTTCAAAGGCTGATGAAATTATTACCATCCTCATGGGTGACAAGGTTCTTCCCCGAAAGGATTATATCGAAAAATATGCAAGAACTGTATCAAATCTTGATATATGACCGGAGTTATGGACATGGAACAGCTTGACGGTCTTCTGCTGGAAAAGCAGTATCAGATACCCTTTGAACTGTTTCGGGATTCTTTCACGGCATTTCAGAAAAAATTCGTTTATCCACGGAATTACGCTGTGATGGCGGTATTGCTGATTGTTTGCGCAGTATATGTATATTTTATCATCTGGGGAGATGAAAACACGGACAGGACATTGTATTTTATGATAATACTATTCTGTCTGATGATGACTGCTTTCCAGTGGTACAACCCTAAGAAAATCAAGCGTAACCTTCTGGAAGCTGTCAGGGAAATTGAACAGGATGAGTACAGACTCCGCATTTTCCCTGAATATCTGGAAATCGGCACAATCCTGTCGGATGAAAAATCCAGCGAAACAGACGAGCTTTTCGACGACGAACCCGAAGAAAATTTCTCCGGAACTCGCATTTATTACAACAAGGGAATGCATATCTTGGAATATGAAAGTTTTTTCATGATTTATCAGACAAAAACGATGTTTTATACTGTTCCTAAAAATGCTTTCTCTGAAGAGGAACTGGAAGTTTTAAGGGTTCACTTTTCGAAACGGCTTGACAAAAATTTTCAACCCATCAAGGCTTGAAAAATCTCTTTTTGCAGAGGTGATAAATTTTGAGTAATGAGATGAACACAACTGAACCAGTGCAGGAATCTGCACAAAAAATCGTTCCTGTAGACGTTGCGGACGAAATGCATGATTCGTTCCTAGCTTATGCAATGTCAGTTATTATTTCTCGTGCGCTTCCTGATGTGCGTGACGGCTTAAAGCCTGTACACCGCAGAATTATTTATACTATGCATGAAAACGGCTTGACACCTGACCAGCCTTACAGAAAATGTGCTGATACGGTTGGTGCGGTTCTTGGTCGTTACCATCCGCATGGTGATGCATCTGTGTATGATGCACTTGTCAGACTGGCGCAGGATTTCTCTTTACGTTATCCGTTGGTTGACGGTCATGGAAACTTCGGTTCTGTGGACGGCGACCCTCCGGCGGCATATCGTTATACAGAGGCAAAAATGTCAAAACTTTCGCTTGAAATGGTCACGGACATCAACAAGGATACTGTCGATTTCGGCACGAACTATGACGACCGTTTGAAAGAGCCTACTGTATTACCGGCAAGATTCCCGAATCTGCTTGTAAATGGTTCAGTCGGAATTGCAGTCGGAATGGCAACGAATATTCCCACCCACAATTTAGGCGAAGTGGTTGACGGTTTGAATCTGCTGATTGAAAATCCGGACTGCACTCTTGATGATTTGATGGAATGCATCAAAGGTCCTGACTTCCCGACGGGCGGTATTATCATGGGGAAAGCCGGAATCCGTGCGGCTTATGCCACTGGCAAGGGGAAAATTATTGTCCGTGCCAAGACTTCCATTGAAGAAATTAAGGGGCGTTCTCATATCATTGTGCATGAAATTCCCTATATGGTCAATAAAGCCCGACTTGTTGAGCATATCGCCGAACTGATTAAGGACAAGCGTGTTGACGGTGCAACATTTGTTCGGGATGAATCTGGTCGAGATGGTATGCGCATTGTGATTGGTGTCAGAAAAGATGCCATTCCGGACGTGGTTCTGAATAAATTATTCAGCTATACCCAGTTACAGGATACCTGCGGTGTCAATATGCTGGTACTGGCGAACGGTGTCCCCCGTGTGTTGTCCCTGAAACAGATTTTGGAGCATTACCTCGCTTTTCAGGTGGATGTCATCACAAGGAGAGTCAGATTTGACCTCAACAAGGCTTTGAAACGTGCTCACCTGTTACAAGGCTTTATGCTGGCGGCAGACGAAACAGACGAAGTGATTTCAATTCTGCGTTCTTCCAAAAACGGCGCAGAAGGTAAACAGCGTTTAATGGAACGTTTCAAAGACGTGGATATGTCGGCATTGTTGGAAAAGTCCGACTACGACCTTTCCGGTTTGCATCTGCCCCACACCATCGGACTTTCCGAAGAGCAGGTAGATGCCATCATGAAAATGCAGTTCGGCTCTCTGACTGGTCTGGAACGACAGAAAATTACAGATGAACTTTTTGCATTGTGCGGAAAAATCTCTGAATTTGAAGATATTCTTTCCAATAAGCAGAAAGTTTATGAAGTTATCTCTCAGGAACTGGCGGAAATCCGGAAAAAGTTCAATGACCCACGGCGGACAGAGGTTACTTCTGTCAGTGGTGAACTTGATATTGAAGAATTGATTACAGTTGAAGACTGCGTTGTCACTTACACCAATAACGGTTATATCAAGAGAATGGCTCTTGATGCCTACAAAACCCAGAAACGTGGCGGACGTGGTGTGCAGGGCATGAAACAGCGTGAAGAAGATTTCGTTTCCGAAATGTTCATCTGCTCCACCCATGATAATATTTTATTCATCACTAACAAAGGGCATATGCACAAACTGAAATGCTATGAAATCCCTGACGGCTCTAAGGCTTCCAGAGGTTTTCACTTCGCTAATCTCCTGAATCTGGAGGAGGGCGAACGTATTTCTGCAATGCTCCGAACCAGAAATTTTGATAGTGATGAATATGTTGTCATGGTCACAAAGTTCGGACAAATCAAACGCACCCCCTTGAATGCATTCCGCAACATCCACAAAAAGGGCTTAATTGCCATCATTCTGGGTGAGGGTGACGAAATTGAGGGTGTCCGCATGACAAACGGCTCAGACCAGCTCATTGTAGCTACTAAAATGGGCATGGCGATTCGCATTCCGGAAGATACTATCAGACCGCAGGGACGCTCTGCACAGGGAGTTCGTGCCATTAAACTCCGTGAAGGTGATGAGGTTGTCTCCATGGCGAAGGTGCGCCCCAATACCACTGTTTTGACTGTCACCACAAAGGGCTACGGAAAACGCTGTCAACTGGAAGAGTACCGCATTCAGAACCGTGGCGGTTATGGTCTGAAAAATTACCATGTGGACGAGACAAGGGGCACTGTCTGCGGTATCAAGGTGGTAGATGATACTGACGATATTATCATGATTTCGACAGAGGGCATTATTATTCGCATTCTGACAAGTGATATCCGTGTCATGGGACGTATTGCCAAGGGCGTTCGTGTCATGAGGGTTTCAGATGGGAATGAAGTGGTTGCTTTCACTCGTGCTGAACATGATAATTCTGAAGAAATCGCCGAGGTAGAACAGATTTCCGACGAGGAAGCTGAGGCACAGTCGGCAGAAAATGACGAGGAAGCAACATGATAACTGTTCGCTGTGAAAAAACTGTCGTTGCCGGAATGAGTCATAATCTGCGGATTTTGCACATCTCTGACGTGCATTTCAGCAGGTTCACGTCCCATGAGAAAAATATGCAGGTGACTGGAGAAATCCTTGACATCTGCAAGGCACATTCCGGAACGCTGGATGCTATCTGCGTGACTGGTGATTTGATTTCAAGGGAAAGCGGTGCGGAGTCCTTCGCAGATGCTACGGCACTCATGCAGGGGCTGAGGGCTTATGCTCCAGCGGTATTCTATTCCATGGGAAATCATGAAACAGATTACCCTAAAAAAATACGCTTTTCTTTCCTCCGGCAATTGGAACGAAAGAAAATCACCATTCTTGACAATGCATCTGTCCATTATCGGGGGGCTTGTTTTGCAGGGCTGACGCTTCCTCAAAGTGTGTTTAAGAATGCAGACAGCGGATTTTCTGACTTGCGAACCATTGACGTTGGACTTGTGACAAAATGCCTTGGTACGTGTCCGGAAAAGCCTTGTATTCTGCTTGCACATTCTCCGATGGGATTTGAAGCCTATCGGGAATGGGGGGCGGATGTGGTGCTGTCCGGTCATGTTCATGGGGGGATTGTCCGCCTTGGTGGGATTGGATTTCTTTCACCTGAACGGAAATTCTTTCCGCAGTATACCAAAGGGATTTACACCAAAACAGGCTGTACTATGCAGGTTTCTGCTGGTATCGGGAAATTACGCTTCGGCAATCCTTCCGAAGTCGTCCTGATGGAACTGCACGGTTTTCCACGTGAGGAGGGTATTCATGCGACTTGATAAATTCTTGTCAAACAGAACACCACATTCACGCAGTGAGGTGAAATCCCTGCTCCGTCAGGGGGCTGTGCAGGTTGACGGTGTCACTGTGCATGATGCCAGTATGAACATTGACCCTGAACAACAGAAAGTTATCTGTCAGGGAAAGAATGTCCACGGCGGGATGTTCGTGTATTATCTCGTCAATAAGCCCTTGGGTTACATCTGCGCCACTGAGGACAGACACCACAAGACGGTCATTGACCTGATTCCGAAAGAATGCCGTGTCAAGGGGTTATTCCCTGCCGGACGGCTTGATTCTGACAGCACGGGGCTTGTATTGCTCACGGATGACGGCGCACTCGCTCACAAGATGCTTTCCCCAAAACATCACATTCCCAAATACTACCTTATCCGCCTTGCAAGACCCTTTCAACAGGATTATGTCAAAAAATGTGCGGAGGGTATCACCCTTTCAGACGGCACAGAATGCCTCCCTGCTGAAATTCAACAAATTTCTGCAAAGTATGCTCTTGTGTGTCTGCATGAGGGAAAATATCACGAGGTCAGAAGAATGCTTGCTTCCATGGGGAATCATGTGGAATTTCTGCACCGTGTGGCGATGGGGAGCGTGTTCTTACCGCCGACTTTATCGACTGGTGACTATTTGGAGGTTTTCAACAAAGATGTTGAAAACCTGTTGAAACCCTTAGGGTTTCAGGAGGTGTGTGAACAAATTGTGACTAATTTTTCGTCATATTCGATAAATGCAAGACCTTAACTTTAGGTAAATAGCGACTTGAAAAAAATATCAGAATTTGGTATGATATATAGTAGACAGATATTTCGCCGGCATGAATCTATGTGGCGATGTCTAGAAACTGGCTTCACTGGTTTCTGCGTATGTGTTCGTGTCCGTTTGTTGCAAACGTGTTGAAAAGCCCTGCCCTTGCAATGAGCTGTCCCGAATACGATATGCATTTTCCTGTGCTGGTAGGTTTCAATAAAATTTTATGTAAACGGAGGATTTGATAAATGGCAGGTTTATCACTTAGAGGTATCTACAAGAAATATCCGGGTGGCTTTGTAGCTGTAACCGATGTAAACCTCGAAATCAGAGATAAGGAATTCATCATTTTGGTAGGACCTTCTGGTTGCGGTAAGTCCACCACATTGCGTATGATTGCAGGTCTGGAGGAAATCTCCGAAGGTGAGCTGTATATCGGCGACCGCCTTGTAAATGACGTTGCACCTAAGGACAGAGATATTGCGATGGTTTTCCAGAACTACGCTCTGTATCCGCATATGACCGTATTCGAAAACATGGCTTTCGGTCTGAAGCTCCGCAAAGTTCCGAAGGATGAAATTGCCCGTAAGGTTGAAGAAGCTGCAAGAATTCTTGACCTTTCCCATCTGCTTGACAGAAAGCCGAAGGCTATGTCCGGTGGTCAGAGACAGCGTGTGGCTTTGGGTCGTGCTATCGTTCGTTCCCCGAAGGTCTTCCTGCTTGACGAGCCTCTTTCCAACTTGGATGCGAAGCTCCGTGCTCAGATGAGAACTGAAATTTCTAAGCTCCATAAGAAACTCGGTACTACTTTCATCTACGTAACTCATGACCAGACAGAAGCTATGACCATGGGTGACAGAATCGTAGTTATGAAGGACGGCTTTATTCAGCAGGTTGACAGCCCGCAGGGTCTGTATGAAGCTCCTGTCAACAAGTTCGTTGCCGGATTCTTAGGCTCTCCTCAGATGAACTTCATTGATGCTGTTCTGAGAAAGGACGAAATGCAGCAGTATGTTGTTGAATTCGGTTCTGAAGATTCCAAGAACTCCAAGGGCGTTAAGTATGAAATCATTGTTCCGCAGTCTAAGTCCGTTCCGGAACTGGAGCGTTATGTCAACAAGGAAGTTATTCTTGGTATCCGTCCTGAAAATGTTCATGATGAGCCTATGTATATCAACAGTGCAACAACTGGTCTGATTAACTGCAATGTTGAAATCACTGAAATGATGGGTGCAGAAACTTATCTGTATCTGCTCTGTGAAGGCATTTCCCTGACTGCAAGAGTTTCTCCTCGTTCTACTGCTCGTCCGGGGGATGATATTCAGGTTGCACTTGACCCGAATAAGATTCACCTCTTCGACAAGGAAACAGAAAAGACTATCATTAACTGATTTACTGATTTAAGAAACAATTCAAGGGGGTTCGCTGTGCCTTGCAGTGAACCCCTTCATTTTAGAGTTCGGGAGGATTTATGAATTATATCGATTTTCATGTACACGCATTCGCTGATAAAATTGCAGGGCGCACTATTTCTGCACTCGCTCAGACTGCCGGAAAACCGCCGGCTTCTGACGGTACAATTTCCGGTACAGAAAAAATCATGAAAGAATGGGGCGTTGATGGGTTTGTTTTGCTTTCGATTGCAACAAAGCCCTCTCAGCATCTGGTATGCAATAACTGGGCATCATCCTGCAAATGTGACCATATTTTTCCATTTGGGAGCGTTCACCCTGACGGAGAGGATGCTTTACAGGAATTGGAACGTATCAAGGAATTAGGGCTTTACGGCATTAAACTGCATCCCGATTATCAGCATTTCTATGCTGATGAGGAACGGCTTTTTCCGATTTACCGCAAATGCGGAGAATTGGGATTACCTATTATTTTTCATGCAGGGGTTGACCCTGTCTGTCCTAATGATATTCACTGTACTCCGAAGATGGCTTCTAAAATCCTTGAAAAATTCCCTGATACTACCATGATTATGGCACATCTGGGCGGAAATGAATTGTGGGATGAAGTCGAACAGACTCTTGCAGGGAATTTTGAAAATTTGTGGTTAGATACTGCCCTTGTGGGGTCTTATGTCAGAGAAGACCAGCTTTACCGGATTATTGAAAAACAGGGAGCAGATAAAATTCTATTGGCAAGTGACTGCCCATGGGATACAACAGATATTACCATTAAAAAAATTAAGCGGTTACATCTTCCCGAACAGGACGAAAAGAATATTTTTGCCAAGAATGCCGAAAAACTTCTCAAAATAGGTGAGTTTGCAGAAAATGCTTGACATCTTCTGCATGAATGTGTTATAATCTTTACAAAGAAATTTTTATCAAAGGAGTTTTGAAAATGTCAGCCGAACCGAAAATTTATCAGCCCGAAATGGAATGTATGGATGTGGAGGAGCGCAGAAAGTTGCAGGGTGAGCGTCTCCGTGAAACTGTCAAGCATGAATATGAAAATGTTCCCTTTTATCGTGAGCGTATGGATGCAAAGGGTGTCAAGCCTGAGGACATTCAGACCGTTGACGATATTGTGAAACTGCCGTTCATGCAGAAAACTGACCTCCGTGATACGTTCCCTTTCGGACTTTTTGCTGTTCCGAATGAGGAAATTGTCAGAATTCAGGGTTCATCCGGTACAACCGGAAAGCCTATTGTTTCCGGCTATACAGAAAATGATGTGAAAATCTGGTCTGAAATGGTCGCTCGTGCAATGGCTTCCATTGGCGCAGATAAAGAGGACATTGTACAGGTATGTTATGGATATGGCTTGTTT
>OCVV011297149.1_pt1 | contig 30388 bp, 28 predicted proteins | sample 1539721 | NCBI WGS metagenome assembly OCVV01 (sample SAMN02144230, study PRJEB22623) | gut metagenome | biome: sheep rumen | host: Ovis aries | place: New Zealand | reverse complement strand
CGATTCAGTACGACAACATGACAACTGTCTACTGTTTCAGCTAATGAAGAAAAAAAGTGTCTAGTGAAATCAGAAAAAGTCATACCACGCCCTGGTACATTGTTTACCACGCCCTGGTAATCCCTTTACCAGGCCCTGGTACAACGTTTACCAGCGCGTGGTACATCAGTGGTAATCTGCCGTCATTCTTTCAAATGCACAAAAAAGGAGGATAAAATATTTTCTGAAAAAGCTTCTTTGCTCACATTTTTTTTTGTACCTTTGCAGCCGTAATGAAATAGGAATAGGAATCTGCGAGGTCCTTCTGGCTCTCTACGGCGGCATTCTTGTTGTGCTGCCCGTTCTCGCAAACAGGCAGCAACACCCGTGTTCGTTACTGAATGCGGGGAAAGAAGACTATGTCCCAAACTCCTGTTTCTTCCTTTCATTACGGTTTCATTACACCCAGATCCTATTTATTTCATTACATTTCGTTTAATTGTCTACCGTTCAAACCACAACTTTGGCTTCAATTGTATTGACAGTTGAGGAAGGAGACTATGGCCCCATCGACTCAAGACTGAATATCTTGAGGCGATGAGCCGAACGCGTGCTTGCTATTGAACTCCATCAAGCTTGCCGCCCGTCGGTTCGCTTTCGTAGCCGAGTGGAGAAAGAACCGTCGCTCCGCGCCTTGCGCTCGGCTTTGCCGCTTTCGTAGCGAAGTGGAGAAAGAACTTGGCGCCCGCGCCTTGAACTTTGAACTTTGAACCGCGCGAAGCGCCTTAAACCAGCGCCCCGCGCCTTGAACTTTGAACTTTGAACTTTGAACCGTCGCGTAGCGACTTTGAACTTTGAACCGCGCTCCGCGCCTTACCCCTATGAAAAAAGTCATCACTTACGGCACTTACGACCTGCTGCACCAGGGCCACATCAACCTCTTGCGGCGGGCGAAGGCGTTGGGCGACTACCTCATCGTGGGAGTCACCAACGACAATTTCGATCGCGAGCGTGGCAAGCTCAACGTCCGCAACAACGTGCTCGAGCGCGTTGAGGCCGTCAGGGCCACGGGCTTGGCCGATCAGATCATCATCGAGGACTATGTGGGTCAGAAAATCGACGACATCCAGAAGTACGATGTCGACATCTTCACCGTGGGCTCCGACTGGGAAGGCCATTTCGACTACCTCCGCGAGTACTGCGAGGTGGTCTATCTGCCCCGCACGCAGGGCATCTCCTCCACCCAGCTCCGCGAGGAGCAGCGCGAGGTGGTGCGCATCGGCGTTGTCGGTGCAGGCCGCATCGCCCGTCGCTTTGTGCCCGAGAGCCACTTCGTCGATGCCGTCGAGGTGACGGGCGTCTACGACCTCGTGCCCGACCATGCCTACCGCCTGGCGCAGGACAACCACCTCTCCCATATCTACGAGAGCTACGAGGCCCTGGTGGCCGATGTCGATGCCGTCTATATCGCCACGCCCCACCTCTGCCACTACCAGCAGGCGCGCTATGCCCTGCAGCAGGGGCGCCACGTGCTCTGTGAGACCCCGTTGGTGCTCAGTGGCAACGAGGTCCGCGAACTCTATCAGCTGGCCGAAGATCGCCAACTGGTGCTCCTCGAAGCCAACAAGACCGCCTTCTGCCCGGCCTTCAACCACCTCGTCACCCTCATCAAGAGCGGACTCATCGGCGAGGTCGTCGATGTCGAAGCCTCCGAGTCGAAGGTGTGGGGCGACCCCACGCTGCGCGAGTTCGACCCCCAGCAGGCCGGTGGCTCCATGTACGAGATGGGGTCCTATCCCCTGCTGCCCATCATCCGCCTGCTCGGCACCGACCATGCCGACGTGCGCTTCTATGCGAAGTTCGAGAACGGCATCGACATCTATACCAAGGGCGTCATCCAGTACCCCCACGCCGTGAGCACGTTCAAGCTCGGCCTCGGCGTGAAGACCGAGGGCAACCTCGTCGTCTCGGGCACCAAGGGCTACGCCTACGTGCCTGCCCCGTGGTGGAAGACCGACTACTTCGAGCTGCGCTTCGAGGACCAGAACCAGAACAAGAAGTACTTCTACAAATGGGACGGCGAGGGCCTGCGCTACGAGATTCGCGAGTTCGTGGCCTGCATCCTCAACCACCGCCTCAGCTCCGCCCATCTGCGTCGCCGCGAGTCGGTGGCCATGGCCGATCTCATGCAGCAGTTCGCAGCCCAGACCGCCATCACCACGCTCTGACGGCCCCACAGTCCTCTTTTTTGTAATCACAACTTTTTCCCCTCATCGCGACTATTAAAACACTTCAACCCCCAATGCTCTGCGAAGAAATCTTTTTCAACACCTATAACCGCGACGCTGAGGGCCTTGCCTTCAGCCCCTATCGCGTGTGCCCCATCGGTGCCCACTCCGACCATAACTTCGGAAAGATCACCGGTCTGGCCATCGACAAAGGCATCCACATCGCCTATGCCCCTAAGCAGAACGGCGTCGTCGAGATGAAGTCGCTGCAGTTCCCCAAGCGCGCCCAGTGGCACATCAGCGACGTGCCCAAGACCAAGTGCAACGACTGGGCCGACTACCTGCGCGGTGCCACCTGGGCACTCGGCAAGGACCATCGCCTGCGCGTCGGCCTCTGCGGCGTCATCGAAGGCTCACTGCCTATCGGCGGTCTGTCGTCCTCGGCAGCCGTCATCATCGCCTTCCTGCAGGCTCTGTGCCGCGTCAACGACATCGAGCTCACGGCCCAGGAAATCATCGACGTCGCCTACGATGCCGAGCTCAACTACGTTGGCGTCAGCGTCGGTAAGCTCGATCAGAGTTGCGAGGTGCTCAGCAAGAAAGACCATCTCCTCTACCTCGACACGCTCAACGGCCAGTACGAACTCATCCCCCAGCATCCCCAGATGAAGCCCTATAAGGTCATGATTTTCTTCTCGGGTCTGGAACACAACCTCACGGGGTCGAAGTTCAACATGCGCGTCGACGAGCTGCGTGCCGGTGTCTATGCCCTCCAGGCCTATGCCGAGATGGACTACGGCAAGTTCAAGGAGGCCGCTGCCCGCCACGTGCCCAAGGATGTCTATCTGAAGTACAAAGACCGGCTGCCTGCCACCTGGGCCCGTCGCTGCGAACACTGGTACACCGAGTTCGAGCGCGTGGAGCAGGGTGCCGAAGCCTGGCGTCGCGGCGACATCGAGACCTATGGCCGCCTGTCCTTCGAGTCCGGCTGGAGCAGCATCCACAACTGGGAGAGCGGTGCCCCCGAGCAGATACGCCTCTATGAAATCATGCGTCATACCGACGGCATCTACGGTGGCCGCTTCTGCGGTGCCGGTTTCAAGGGATGCTGTCTGGCCCTCATCGATCCCGCCTACGAAGACACCATTCGTCAGACGGTGACTACCCAATACCTGCAAGCCTTCCCCGAACTCGAGGGCAAGTATGCAGTCTATGTTTGTGAAAGTGCCGACGGAGTAAGAATATGAAATGCCTCATCCTCGCGGCTGGCTATGCCACCCGCCTCTATCCCCTTACCGAGAACTTCCCCAAGCCCCTGCTGGAGGTAGGCGGGAAGCCCATCCTCGACTGGCTCATCGACGATATCGACCAGAGCCAGCTTGTTGACGAGTACATCGTCATCTCCAACCATAAGTTTGCAACCATCTTCCAGCAGTGGGCCGCCCAGCGTCCGCAGCCCATCACCGTGCTCGACGACGGCACCACGTCCAACGAGACCCGTCTCGGAGCCGTGCGCGACATCCAGTATGCCATCGACCAGCGTCAGCTCGACGACGACCTCCTGGTTATAGCCGGCGACAACCTGCTCTCGTTCAGTCTGGTCGACTTCGTGCGATACGCCCGCCAGAAAGCCACCACCTGCGTCATGCGCTACTACGAGGAGGCCGAGCAGCGGCTCCGCAAGTGCGGTGTTGCCGAGGTGAACGACGACGACCTCATCCTCACGATGGAAGAGAAGCCCGCCCAGCCCAAGAGCCACTGGTGCATACCCCCCTTCTACTACTACACCCGCTCCGATGCCCGCCTCGTCCGTGTCGGCATCGAGACCGGCTGCGGTGTCGATGCCCCCGGCAGCTTCATCGCCTGGCTCTGCACGCAGACCCCCGTCCATGCCTTCCAGATGCCCGGTCCCCGCTACGACATCGGCAACCTCGACAGCTACCATGCCGTCCAGCAAATCTTCACTCCTGCCAGTACCCCCCGCCTGGACAGCCTCACCTAACCCAGTGCCGCCCCCCGGGTGGAAGACCCACCATCCATAACCATTCGAACCTTTGAACGTAACTTAGGAATTCTTGAAACTAGAAACTAGAACCGCGGCCCTATTGTTTTATCTGTGCAATCTGTGTAATCTGTGGGCACAAATCCCCGTGATCCCCGTGATACGTGGAGAAAGAACCCTCAATCAACCGTACTATTATGGGAGTATATGAAGATAATGTCGTACCAATAAAGATAGCTCATTTAGCGGAGTATGTTTCCAAAGTAAAGCGTATCTCGCTGGATGATGCGCTGGTCTACGTCTATGTAAATCCGATGTACGAGCGGCTTTACGATGAGAATGCCAAATGGTGGTATCTGAGCACGGAAGCACTGTATGGAGAGTTCGAACTCAGGCGTAGGCAGCAAAGTATGGAAGTCCCTAAAGAGGTGTTCGAGTTCTATACCTACTGTCTGGAAAATTATGCCACGCATAAGCGGATTGGCGGCATGCAGGCTTGGGTGCTGTTCAAGGAGTCAGGTGCTGATGAGTACATCATCGGTAACTACGACCTCCTTCACACCCAAGGGCTAGATTATATTTTGGACGATATTCAGAGATTTATAAACAGAAGAAAAAAATGATCAAACTGTATCATGGTTCAACAGTAGCGGTAAAGAACCCTTCTCTCAGACCAGGTCGCCCCAATGCCGACTTTGGTAAAGGCTTCTATACCACGACCAATTTTGAACAGGCTGTTAGGTGGGCACACATCAAGCAGGAACGCGAAGAAGCTCAGCGTGCAGTGGTCAGTGTCTATGAGTTCGACGAGACATTGCTTGACAACCCGGAGTTGAATATCCGCATGTTCACCGGTGCCGATGAGCCGTGGCTCCTTTTCGTTACCGATTGCCGCAAATCCCGTAGGCATGATTATGATTTGGTACAAGGGCCAGTCGCTAACGATAAGGTCTTTACTACGGTCAACCTGTTTGAAAGTGGTGTTCTGAGTGCCGAAGCAGCCATCTTGCAGTTGAAGGCATATAAAACCTATGATCAGCTATCCTTTCATACGGTACGTGCGATAAGTGCGCTTCGTTATTTAGAAACATTGGATGTGTAGAAACATCAATTAGCTTAAGGCGGTCTGCCTGCAAGATCTGCTATAAGTAAATCTGTGCAATCTGTGTAATCTGTGGGCACAAATCCTTGTGGTCCCCGTCATTCGCAGCGAACTCTGCTGCTTTAATCATGCTCTGCAGCTCAGCTCCTCTTGAAACTAGAAACCAGAAACTGCGCTTCAGCGCATTGAGCTCGGCCCGAAGGGACGCTTGCGTAGCATAGCGGAGAAACGACCTGTTACTTGTTACCTGTTACCTGTTACCTGTTACCTATTACCTATTACCTACCATGCGTACCCTCCTCCTCACCCTGTTCTGCCTCATTAGCGGCCTCCAGGCAGCCACTGCCACAGTTCCCCGCGTCGGCGACAAGGCAGCCCCCCTCATTGCCCATCGTGGCTGTTGGTCGGGCGACAGCCTGCCGCAGAACTCCATTGCCTCCTTCCGTAAGGCATTGCAGCAGAACATCTATGGCACCGAGTTCGATGTCCATCAGACCCTCGACGGCAAGCTCGTCGTCAACCACGACGACACCTTCTATGGCATGAAGATTGCCAGCACCACCTATGCCGACCTCTGCACGGTCACCCATCCCAATGGCGAGACCATTCCCCTGCTCGAGCACTTCCTCCGTACCTATTGTGAGCTGCGTCCCAGTGTGCTCATGATTGTAGAACTGAAGACCTGCAGTGTCGATACCGTCGTCCGTTTGATTGAGCTGTACAACGTCCTCTCCCGTTGCCTGTTCATCTCCTTCTCCCAGCAGTATTGCTTAGAACTCGTCGACAAAGGCCTCGGTCCCGTCACCGCCTACCTCAATGCCGACCTCACCCCCCAGCAACTCAATGACGCCGGCATCGGAGGCATCAACTATCACTATAGTCACTACCAGTCGCACCCCACCTGGATACCCGAAGCCAAGGCCCTCGGCCTCTGGACCGGCACCTGGACCGTCAACAATCCCGCCATCAAGCAATCCTTCCTCACCGACAGCGTCATCGTCACCACCGACAATGTCTTTCAATAGCCTGTGCATCTCTGGAGTAGTTATCTGAAATCCGTGCCGTCTGTGGTTACAAAACAAGAACTGCGTCCCATCGGCCTCTAAGACAACCGATGAAGGTCTAACAGCCATCTATATGACACGTCGGCCTGCTGATGCAGAGAAGAATTTGTACATCAGAGTTTTATAGGAGAGGCCAATGCTAGTTTGATTTTTTATATTTTATGAAAGGGAAATATATATATCCGTGTTTAGAAACCTCCCATGATTGGGGAGTTATCAGATTTGGAGGATCTGGTCTGGCAAACTGTATGTTTGTTGCTGCCAGGGCATATGCTCTTGCTAAGAAATATGAAATACCAATGCTCAATCCGACATGGGAAAAATTAAGTATAGGTCCATATATTCGTAGAGAGAAAGACAAAAGAAATTATTTTGGTTTATTCGATAGATATGGAATTTCCGGTCTTAAGAAACTGATACTTTTATATAGGGCCTCCTTTGCGGAAGATAGCATTGATGATTTTGAAAAGTCTGATTCTGGAGTTCTAAAGGTTGTTGGTCTTCGTAACTATTTTCAGAATTTGGATCCAAGGCAATCTCGTGAGTTTTTTCAGAAAATTGTAAAACCAAGTGTTCTTTCTGTTGTAAATGCAACAGATTTCACTAATAAAGTAGCTGTACACGTTCGGTTAGGTGATTATAGTGAAGACAGACGGGTACCGTTAGGATGGTATAAAGGTATTATTGAAAGCCTTTTGTCAAAGAACAAGAGCCTGGAGTTTCTTCTTTTCTCAGATGGTACAGATGAAGAACTTGGAGTACTTTTAGAGATGCCTCAAGTAAAAAGGATTTTTTTTGGTAATGCTTTGGCAGACATGTTTGCTATCAGCAGATGTAGATTGGTTGTTGCTTCTGATTCAACGTTTTCTGCTTGGGGGGCTTTTTTAGGGGAAGTACCTATAGTTTTTAGTAAACGTCATTTTCCACCTGTATACAAAAAAGTTCCAGAATATGTACTTGGGGAATCAGTTGACCTGCCTCAGAGATTAATAGATTCTTTAATTGTTTGAATTTGCAGAATTCGTAAAACAATATAAGTATTTAGCATAAATACTGGATCAACGACCCTTTTTCGAAAGATGATAGTTAACCAACTTAAAGCGGGTGCTATTTTATCTTATGTTATTATTGCTGTTAATAACATAGTAGGGTTGTTGTATACTCCATTTATGTTACGAATGATGGGGCAAAATGAGTATGGTTTGTACTCGTTAACCTCATCAGTTATAGCGTATTTAACGGTTTTAGATATCGGTTTTAATAATGCAGTAATAAGATACACTGCAAAATATAGGGCTGAAAAGAAAGTTAATGAGCAATATGAGATGTTTGGAATGTTTATGATCATGTATTGCTCTATAGCCATAATAGTATTGATTATTGGATATGTTTTTTTCCTGAATATAGAAACTCTTTTTGGGAATACCATGACTTCCGAGGATATTAGGAAAGTAAAAATAATGGTAATTCTATTAGTAGCAAATGTTGCATTTACTTTTCCAATGAGTATTTGGGGTGGGATAATCACGGCATATGAGAATTTTGTTTTTCAGAAGTTAGTAAACCTGTTCCGTGTTATTCTAAATCCTATAACCATGATTTTAATGCTATTGATGGGATACAGGGCTATAGGAATGGTGGTTGTCACGACAATCTTTAATGTACTCACTCTTTCTGTAAATGCTTTGTTTTGTGTAAAAAAGTTACACATAAAAATACGTTTTGGTGTTTTCAAAAAGTCGTTTTTAACAGAGGTTTTTGTTTATTCTTTTTGGATTTTCTTAAGTGCTTTGGTTGATAGGATTTATTGGAGTTCTGGCCAATTTATTTTAGGTATTTTTTGTTCTACTATAGAAATAGCTATTTTTGCAGTTGCAATTCAAATGCAGGCATTTTATACGAGTTTCTCTTATGCGATATCGAGTCTTCTTCTTCCTAAAATTGTCAAGTTGGTGACAAATAAGGAACCCGCACAAGTTGTATCTAATTTTTTTCTGAAGATATCCCGAATTCAATTCTATCCTATTAGTCTGATTTTGTTTGGGTTTATTTTATTTGGTAAGCAGTTTATAATTTATTGGGCAGGAGAAGAGTATGAGCCAGCCTATTTTATGGCTGTATGTTTTATGGTTCCTCAGCTTTTTACTACCATGCAACAAACAGGCTATTCTGTACTTCAAGCTCATAATAAATTAAAGTTCAGGGCAATCACAATATTTGTAGTTTCTCTATTTACTGTTATCGTGGCTGTTCCAATTTCAAAATTATATGGTGGAAGAGGTGTAGCAATTTGTATTGGATTGGGACTTGTTCTGGGTAATCTTATATTGTTAGATATATATTATCAAAGACAAATTGGTTTAAATATGGTGAAGTTTTGGCTTGAGACTTTTAAGTTGTTGGTGTGGCCATTTACTTTGACATTAGTTTATTCTTTAATATTGCATTTTTTACCATATCAGGATGTTGTGTCGTATTGTGTTCATATTATCATATATATGGCTCTGTATGTGACAGGGTGCGTATTGTTACTGTTCAACAATTATGAGAAAGAAACGTTATTGAAACCTGTTAAGATACTCTTAAGGAGATGAAAACGGTTATATTGTTCATAGTCGCTATCATCCTGATTTTTATACCAGGCTTTGTTTGCAGGAAAAACAGTCAAGATGAAGAAGGGCATTTTTTACCAAGAGATTATACTAATGCCCTAAGAGGACTTGCCATTATTATGATAATGTATGGTCATATTTGTGGCAGATATAATGAATCTGTATGGTTTTCGCCGTTTGCATGTACAGGTGTGGCTATTTTTTTGCTGTTATCGGGTTATGGAAATAACGAATCTTTTTTCTTGAAAGGTACTTTTCCTTTTTCGAAACTTTTAAAAATCGCTATTCCTTATTGGATCGTTTTGCTAATCATCTCACTCATAAATTATAGCAGTATCGAAATACGTTCATTGATAGCAGACATTTTCTTTATAAAAACAAGCTATTGGTTTGTCGGTTATATTATTAAATGGTATTTCATTTTTTGGCTTTCAGTGAATTATTTATATAAGTATCGATGGTATATATTTGTTTTGGCTGCATTTGTATCTTTTTTGTTTCTACCTCCGTTGGAGTCAGAACAGTCTCTGTCGTTTATATGTGGCATATTCATAAGCGAAAATAAAGAAAAGATATCTTTGCAAAAGAAATCCCGATTGGAATGGGTGGCTTTTCTTCTTTTTTTATTTGGGACGGTCGCATTAGTTACTAAGCAAATCGCGTTTGTGAGAAATCATGAGAATCTATTTGCTGTAGTGCAATTGCTAATCAAGTTACCATATGCATTGTCAATAATAATTCTAATGAGAAATATTAGTTTTTTTAAAAGGAATCCTTTATTCCTATATTTAGCACCATTGACATATGAGTTGTACTTGGTACATATGCAATTCTTGGATTATATAGATTCTTCTACATATATATCGGCTTTTTGTTCTACGTTTCTTTTGTTACTTTGTTCAGTCTTGTTATCTTTATGTCTAAGCAGAATTAATAAGATAATGTTGAGTCGTTTATGATAAGTCGTTAACTCTTGGATAGTGTATTGATATTATGTTAAAAAAGTTTAGTATAAATTATAGCGAAATGAGAACTACTCGTATTATTAGTTTTATAGTAGCCTCTTTATATGCTATAGTTTACGATTATATTATTAGGGAGTATATGGTTTCTGTTTTTGGGTATATGCTGAAGTTTCAGTATCATCCCATGAATATATCAGAAATGAGATACTATATTATTGCTTGTGCTACCCCTATTTTGTTTTATAAAGGTTTCAAATATCTTTCTTCCATAATCAGTTTTTTCTGTTATGTTTTTGTTTACATACCCTTTATAAATACCCTTTTTGTTGCAGATTATCCTTCTCACCTCAGTACTCCATATCTCATATTATTTTTTATATCACAATGTGTGTTTTTTGCAACTGATCATTTTCAACTAGGAAAGCATAATTATGGAAACCGATTTCCCATATCATTTAGATGGTTTGAAATAATATGCGGAATTCTTATGCTCCTTTTACTTTTCCTTAATTATGACAAGATGCATATGATTAATGTTTTTGATGTTGATCAAAAGCAAATATTATATGAATTGAGAGAAGAGAATCATTCCACATCCTCTTCATTTAATGCTTATCTTATGGGATGGTTAAACCATGTCTTTCTACCGATATTGATGGTTAGCTACTTGAGGATGAAGAAATATTTCAAATACTTAGTATCTTTTATAGCGATGATATGTGTTTTTATGATAGACATGCAAAAAATATCATTCTACATGCCCTTTGTTATAACATTTTTTTATGTTGCCTTACTATTGCTAAAAGGATTTTTTTTGAAATATTTCCACGTTATATTTTTTGTCATATTTATGATAACTCCCCTGTTGTTATTGAGATTGGTAGAAACTCCCCTAGGGTTCAATCTTGCGTCAGTTCTTATTATGAGAACACAGTGTGTTGAAGGAAGGCAATTTGCGTCGTATTTTGATTTTTTTGAAATTACAGCTCATCCGTTTACATATTTCACCCATATTAAAATAGTTAATAAATTGACAGGGTTATATCCGTATAGTCATTCAATAGGCTATGAAGTAGCCAAAGGTGAAGCTAATTCTAATGCGACTTTTTTTCTGATGGATGGAATGGCTGGAGCCGGTCTCTGGGGATGCTTTTATGTTGCGTTGTTTTTTATAGTTTTTAAAGCATTTTTAAATACGATAGGTAATAATTATGATAAAGGTTTATGTGTCATAGTTTTGCTTTTTTCTTTCTCTTCATTGATGAACTCTTCATTGTTTACGTCCTTGGTTACAGGAGGGCTACTTCTTTTTTATGTGATTTTCAGGACTGTTAATCTATATCCATTAAAATAAATTTTATGCACAATTGTTGTATCGTTTATAATTTTGCGCAACACTATCGGGAGGATATATTCCTTTTGATAGATAAAGCTTTTAAATGTGATTATTTTTTTGGTAAGAAGTTAGTTGATATCAAGGAAATGGATACCTCAAAACTTCATGGAGAGGTAAAGAAAGTTGATTATTATCGGTGTCATGGTATCGGCTGGCAACGGGGAATTGCTTCTATGGACGTAAAAACATATGATGCATTCATAATGCTTGGGGAAACGCATAACTTAAGTACTTGGCTGTTTTCGTTGAGATTACGTCTGTTTCATCCCCGAAAGAAACTATATTACTGGTCTCATGGGTGGTACGGAAAGGAAAGTTGGTCGGAAAAAATGGTGAAAAAAGTATTCTTTCGGCTTCCAAATGGTGGAACGTTTCTCTATGGCAACTATGCCCGAAACCTAATGATCAAAGAAGGGTTTAATCCTGATAAACTATTTGTCATTCACAATTCTTTGGCATACGATAAGCAACTGGCCTTGAGGAAAAAGTTGCAAAAGGATTCTCTTTATCAAGATCATTTCGGCAATGATAATCCTAATTTGTTCTTTGTGGGACGCCTGACAAAGGTGAAGCAACTTGACATGGCCTTGAAAGCATTACAAAAATGTAAGGATTTAGGTTATTACTTTAATCTTACGTTTATTGGCGATGGCGTGGCGAAAGAGGAACTGATGGTATTGACAGAAGAACTGGGATTAATGGACAGGGTCTGGTTTTATGGTGCTTGCTATGATGAGGCTGAGCTAGGAAAGATGATTTATAATGCAGATCTTTGCGTGTCGCCAGGTAATGTTGGTCTAACTGCTATGCATAGTATGGTGTTTGGAACACCAGTTATCACGCATAATGATTTCCCGCATCAGATGCCTGAGTTTGAAGCCATTCACGAGGGTGTTACAGGCGGCTTCTTCGAGTATGGAAGTATTGATTCGCTTGCCAACTCCATTGTAAAATGGTTTGTCGAACATGATGGCCAACGTGAAGTAGTGCGTCAGGCATGCTACAATGAGATAGATACACAGTGGACGCCTAAATTCCAGATTGAAGTTCTGAAAAAAGTATTGAACGCTTGAATATGTTGAAATATCTGTTAGGTTTCTTTTTGAACTTGTTCAACAGAGGTGTTTCATTATTCGCCTTTGTTGACAATCGCTCTTCAGTGAGCAGAAAAGCAAAAGTGTATGCACATACGAAAGTTAGTATGTCTGTCATCGGTGACTATTCCTATGTAGGAAGACGTTCAAGTTTAGTTATGGCAGAAATCGGCAAATATTGTTCCATAGCAGGGGATTCCACTATTGGAATGGGTAATCACACCTTGAGATATTTATCAACGTCTTCATTATTTACAGAAAAGAGAAATGGTACTGGTGCATCATGGTGTGATAGTCAATCTCTTATACCATACAAAAAGATAACAATCGGGAATGATGTTTGGATAGGAACGCACTCAATGATTCTTGGGGGAGTAAAAATAGGGGATGGTGCTGTAATAGGTGCTGGTGCCGTTGTAACAAAAGACGTTCCGCCTTATGCTATCGTGGGAGGAGTTCCTGCAAAAATTATTCGTTACAGGTTTTCGCAAGAAATCATAAAACAATTGCTCGATATTCAATGGTGGAATCTTCCAGAGCATCTTCTGAAGGAAAAAATAAATCTTTTCCAAACAGATAATATTACGGTTGAAACCATAGAAAAGTTAAAAACTTTATGTTAAGTTTGCTTGCAAGGTATATAGGGCTTTCTTATTCCTTCTTGAGGTATAAGATTAAGTATCGTTCATGTGTGCGCTTTAAGGGCTTTACGGTTGTATATGCTTTCCCTGATTCTGAAATAGATTTCAAAAAAGGAAAGAATGGAGAAAAGACAGATGTAAACAGTCATTGGCTGAGTAATCTTATGGGGCTTTATCAGCGCACGATTATTGTAGCGAGGTATGGCGGTAAGATTGAAATTGGCCCAGGATGTGGAATCTCGGGAAGCACCATCTATTCTATGGAGAGCATAACGATTGGAAGTAATGTCCTTATTGGGGGGAATTGCAAAATTATTGATAATGATTTCCATCCGCTACTTGCATCAAAAAGGAATCCACAAAAGCCAGATGATATAGTTAAGAAAGCTATCGTAATAGGTGATGATTGTTTTATTGGTGCCAACTCTATTATTTTAAAAGGAACCACGCTTGGCAGAGACTGTGTCGTTGGTGCAGGAAGTGTGGTATCTGGTCCTTTTCCAGACCATGTTGTGATAGCCGGAAATCCTGCAAAGGTTATCAAGAAAAACGAATAAGTAAAAAATACGATAGGCAATCAGAATGCAGAACTTAGTTGTCATATTGACGGGAGTTTTTCTTCCAGAACCAATAGTGTCAGCCAGATTAATGGCTGATTTGGCGGAAGCACTGTCTCAAAAGTATCATGTGGTAGTTGTACATCCGCATCCATCAAGACCATTGGGGTTTGAAATGCCGGCATTTGATACCAGTTCTCTTCCTTATGACGTAGTAGAGGTAGATTCCTTTGTTTGTGCGGAGTCATCTATTGTAGGAAGATTTCGTGAGAGCGTTAGTTTTGGAAGAGCATGCGTTCGCTTCTTAGAAGAACATAAGCACGAGATTGTATTTGTCTATAATGCGCCTTGGCATTTGTTCGGTAGGAAGATGGTTGCGGAATTCTGTGAAAAGAATAATATTCCGAATATAACGCCGGTACAGGATGTTTACCCGGAATCACTTTTATCGAAACTTCCTAAGAGCTTGTTGTTGCAGAAAGCGGCAAAATCGTTGTTGATGCCCTATGATCTTAAAACGCTGAGAAATGCTCAGAAAATCCACACGATATCAGAAGGGATGCGAGACTATCTTTCTAAAAGCAGGGGGATAGCGAAGGAGCGCTTTGTCGTCGTCCGCAATTGGCAGGATGAACGCCCGTTTGTTGAATACAGGGAGCATCAGAAAAGGTTGTCTCATCCGTTTACGTTTATGTATCTTGGCAATGTTGGACCTTTGGCAGGTTTGGAAACGGTGATAGAGGCCTTTTCAATGGTCTCTGAGGAACAAGCCCGACTTGTTATTGCAGGATCGGGGTCTGCAAAGGAGCATCTGCAGAACAAGGCGGCCCAGTGGCCAAACGCAGACATTCAGTTCTGGGATGTACCATTTGGGAAGGTTCCAGAAACGCAGGCTCAGGCAGACGTGATGGTGTTGCCTGTGAAAAAAGGCTTTGCCAAGAGCTCCATTCCAAGTAAGCTGCCCGCTTATATGTTTAGTGCGAAACCGGTCTTGGCATCTGTTGATGAAGACAGCGACACAGCACAGTGCGTCCTAAAGTGTGATGCTGGTTGGGTATGTGCTCCAGAAGATGCTAAGCTTTTAGCGGCGAGGATGCAGGAATGTTTGCGTTGTAATGAAGACTTATTAAGCGAGAAGGGGCAAAGGGGATTTGAATTTGCCATTCATGAGTTTTCAAGGACGGAGAATTTGCAAAAACTTGTCAATGCTTGTCTTGAAGTGATAAAGGAATCAACGCTGTAGTCAAAAACAAGCAGAATTAATAGGAAATGGCAATGGAACGGAAGATGCATGGCTTCAGGGCCCGATTGGATTATGTCTTGAAACACAATTATGCTGTCAATAGGCTGTTTAATTGGTCGGTAAGTTCTTTTATGAAGCTTTGGGGGCTGTTTGTTCCGACAGATGAACAAATGGTTATTTTCAGCGGGCATACGAGGAAATATAACGACAGCCCTAAGGCTTTGTATGAATACATGTTGGCTCATCCTGAGGCGTATAGTAAGTACCGATGTGTGTGGGCATTGGAAGATCCTGAAAATGTGGAGATTCCCGGGAATCCTATGAAAATCAAGGCTGATACGTTGGAATACTTCAAATATACGCTGAAGGCAAAGTACTGGGTGACGTGTGTGAACATAGAGCGGAGTCTGCATTACAAAAAGCGGAATTGCAGATACCTGAATACTTGGCATGGGACTCCTTTCAAGCATATTGGCAATGATGCTGGCGTGAGAAAGGATTATGATTTCGGCAGTATGGATTTTTTCTGCTATGCCAGTGACTATGAAAAGGTGATTTACAAGCGGGCATTTCGGGTAAGGGAAGAGGCTCTGATTCCGACGGGGTTGCCCAGAAATGATACCTTGTATGGGGTCACGGAAAATGAGATGAAGGAGTTAAAAAAGGAAATGGGTTTGCCTCTTGACAAAAAAGTGATACTCTACGCTCCAACATGGAGGGAGAGCAATGACAAAGGTAGTTCGTATGTGATAAAGCCTCCCGTGACTGCAAAAAAATGGGAAGAGGCGTTGGGGAAGGATTATGTGGTGTTGTTCAGGATGCATGCGTACAGCAATAAGGTGCTGGGCATAGAGTTTAATGATACCATCAGGGACTTTTCAGCTTATCCGGACGTCAATGATTTGTTTAAGATTTCTGACATACTGATTTCTGACTATTCAGCCTCGATGGCTGATTTCTCGATATTGGAGAGACCGGTGTTGTGTTTTGCTTACGACTATGAGGAGTATCGCTGGGAGCGTGGCTTGTACATGGACTACGAAAAGGAAATGCCCAGTGGCCTCCTGAGAACTGAGGATGAGGTGTTGAGGTATATCGAGGAAATGGATTACGAAAAGGAAAGTGAGAAAACACGTGACATGTTGAAAGGGAAACTATTGCAATATGGCGGACATGCCACAAAGGAATGTCTTGATATCCTTTTTGAGAAATAATATGCAGATGGAAAAACTATTGTTTACTGGGGGCACGGGCTTCTTAGGAAAAAACACGATGCCTTTGTTGCAGAAGGAATATGATGTCACGACGTGTGGCATTACGGATGAGGACTTGATAAAGGCGAATCTGGCCAAAGAGGTGCCTGTGTTGCCAGAGAGATATGATGTGGTATTGCATGCTTGCGGAAAGGCACATGTGGTGCCAAGGACGGAGGAGGAAAAACAGGCATTCTTCGATGTGAACTATCAAGGAACCGTGAACCTCTGCACGGCTTTGGAAAAGACGGGGCTTCCGAAAGCATTGGTGTTTATCAGCACCGTGGCTGTATATGGATGCGAGTTTGGCGAGTTGATTACGGAAGAGCATCCTTTGGAGGGTACGTCGCCCTATGCCAAGAGCAAGATGATGGCAGAGGAATTCCTGAAGGAATGGTGTGAGAAAAACCATGTTGTGTTAGGCATCTTGCGACCGTCGCTGTTGGCAGGAAAAAATGCTCCTGGTAATCTTGGCGCTATGGTGAACGGAATAAAGAAAGGTTTCTATATGAACATTGCTGGAGGGAAAGTCGTAAAGAGCATTTTGATGGCAGAGGACATCGCCCGTATTCTTCCGATAGTAGCGGAGAAGGGTGGTACATATAATGTCTGTGACACGGCTCAACCTTCTTTCGGGCAAATCTCGGCATCTGTGGCAAGACAACTTGGCAAGGGAAGACCTGTCTCGATTCCTTATTGGATGGCATGGTTTATGGCGAAGGTCGGTGATCTGCTCGGAAACAAGGCACCAATCAATAGTTATAAGCTGGAGAAAATGACCAAATCACTGACGTTCAGTAATGAGAAGGCTCGCAGAGAATTAGGATGGGAGCCGCTGGACGTGCTAAGTAATTATACTATTAATTAAGTGGGAAAGATGTATTTAGATGAATCCTTGATGGACGACCTGCAAGAAGAGGCGCAGAAAAATGTCAGGAAAAGAATGAATCTTGACCTAAGGAATAGTAGTGAAGATGGCAGCCAAAGGATGCTAAACGCTTTAGAGCCTGATACAGTACTACCCATACATCGGCATCGCTTTACGAGTGAGACGGTCGTTCTGTTGCGCGGCAGTATGGACGAGATTTTCTACGATGATGAAAAGAGAGAAATAGGTCGTTTTCGGTTGAATCCTCATGAAGGGCGCTATGGACTTGATATTCCTGCAGGACAATGGCATGGAATAGAGGTGCACGAGCCGAGTGTGATTATAGAGATGAAGGATGGTCCTTACGCTCCTCTGTCGCCAGAGGATATTTTGGAATAAATACGGTATGATAGATTTTATTACATACGGATTGATATTCGCTTCGCTGTTTGTCCTGGAACTGGTTTATTTCAGGATCGCGGATAGGTACAACATCATCGACAAACCCAACGAGCGGAGTTCGCACAAGCGGATTGTGCTGCGCGGTGGTGGTATCATCTTCTTAATCGGTGTTTGGTTGTGGAGCCTTGTGTTTGGCTTTCATTATCCCTGGATGCTGGTGGGGGTGACATTGGCTGCCGGGGTGTCGTTCGTGGACGACATTCATTCGCTGCCTGATTCCGTCAGACTGGTTACGCAGTTTCTGGCGATGCTGCTGGTATTTGTTGATGCTGGATTCTTCTCAGTTGGGAGTTTAGGGTTGAGCGTTGAGAGTCAGTGGATGCAAGTAGGATGGATGGCATTGATTGTAGTAGCGGCATTGATTGTGTGTGTGGGTGCTACGAATATCTATAATTTTATGGATGGCATCAATGGAATTACTGGCGGCTACTCGCTGGCGGTTCTTATTCCGCTCTTGCTCTTAAATCGGAGACTAGGCTTTGTAGAGGAGTCATATCTTCTGGTGGTAGGCTTGTCCCTTCTTGTATTCTGCTTTTTCAACTTCCGGACGAAGGCGAAGTGTTTTGCAGGGGACGTGGGAAGCATTGGTATCGCGCTGCTGTTATTGTTTGCAATTGGAAGGCTTTTCGTGCAGACGGGGGATGTGACGTGGCTTGTGTTGCTGCTGGTGTATGGTGTTGATGGATGCCTGACGATTATTCATAGGATGATGCTGCACGAGAATCTGGGACAGGCTCACAGGAAGCATGCTTTCCAGCTGATGGCAAACGAACTGAAGATGAAGCATACGACGGTGAGTATGATATATATGTTGACGCAATTATGTATCTCGCTGATTGCTATTTTTGTTATTCCTGATTCTGCGGCAGCTCATTGGGGATATTTCTTAGGAATGATAATTATTGCCTGCATGGGATATGTTCTTTTTATGAAGAAGTATTACCATCTGCATGAAGATTATTTGAAAAGGATTGGGAAATAGGCATCAATCATAAATAAAGAGAGTGCTTAAAGATAAAGATTTGCGCGAGATTGATTGTTTTATCCGATTCGGATAATCTTTTTTGGATAATTTCTTGTGTATACTCATAAAATAGTTTATCTTCGCAGGGTCAAATCTCAGCAGCAAGGGGTGTATGAAGTGTATGACAAGTTTTTTGCAGAATGGCTGAGGGACAAAAAGATTGGATAAAGGCTATATGCTACACATAATGAAACATTAATGGTACTATGAATATCTTTCAGAAAATTACTAACTGGTACTTCACGAAGGAGGCATTGCCTTACTGGTGTGTGTTCATCTTCGACTGTCTGATGACATTCCTGGCAGGACTGATTGTGTTCTGGGCATATCACCGGGTAGGGTATAACATCGCACACTTCTGGGGTATCGTGCATTCCATCCTGATCTACGTGCTGATAGCCACCATCGGGTTCCGGGTGTTCAAAACCTATTCGGGGGTGCTGCGCTATTCGTCGTTTGTAGACCTGCAGCAGGTGGCCTATGCCAATATTCTCTCGCTGCTGGTGGCCATACTGGTGCACTACCCGCTGTATCGGCTGCCACAGCCTATGTTTGAGGCGTTCCGCATCAGGCATCTGGTGGTGATGTTCGTTGTGGCGACGATGCTGATGTGGGCTGGCCGCGTACTGGTGAAGGAACTCTACGAGTTGTCGTCGCAGAGCAAGATGGTGAAGAATGCTCTGATATATGGTGTGAAGGAAGGTGGTATCGGTGTGGCAAAGTCGATACGTAACGAAGCGCCTGCCAGGTTTCGCCTGAGAGGATTCATCTCGCCCGATATGAACTTCAGCGGGCATCAGCTGATGGGAGTGGGGGTGTTCCGACCGGAAGACCTGAAGGAGGCGCTGACGCGCTATCGCATCAAGGCTGTGCTGGTGTCGCCGCATCTGAATAATGAGTTCCGCAACAATCAGGAGCTGCAGGGCCTGCTGACAGAGGCGGGAGTGAAGATTTTCATGACGCGAGGTTATTCGGAGGATGTGGCTACGGACCGCATCCAAATGAAGGAGGTGAGCATTGACGACCTGCTGCCACGCGACGAGATCAAGGTGGACCTGGAGGGGGTGAGCAAGATGCTGAAAGGACAGAGAATCCTGGTCACGGGGTCGGCAGGCAGCATCGGCAGTGAGATGGTGAGGCAGATTGCACAGTTTGCGCCTGCGGAGATGATGCTCATTGACCAGGCTGAGACGCCGCAGCACGACATCAGGCTGATGATGCGGAAGCAGTGGCCGGAGATCAAGGTGCACACGGTGGTGACGAGCATCACGAAGCAGCAGCGCATGGAAAAGGTGTTCTCGGAGTTCCGGCCGGACTACGTGTTCCACGCTGCCGCGTATAAGCATGTGCCGATGATGGAGGACAACCCCAGCGAGAGTGTGCAGAACAACGTGCACGGCACGAAGATATTGGCAGACCTGAGCGTGAAATATGGGGTGAAGAAGTTCGTGATGATCTCGACGGACAAGGCGGTGAACCCGACGAACGTGATGGGATGCTCGAAGCGCATCTGCGAGATTTATGTGCAGGCGCTGGACGCTGCGCTTAAAAGCCCCACCCCGACCCTCCCCAGTAGGGAGGGGGTAAGCCCCACCCCCGGCCCCTCCCCAATAGGGAGGGGAGAAGGGAGCCCGTATATGACAGCTGATCCGGCATTATATGAGTTGTTGAAGGAATATTCGCGTGAGATGAGGAACAATCCAACTGATGCTGAACGTGCAGCCTGGAGAGTTTTGTCTGATAATAACTTGGGATATAAATTCAGAAGACAACATATCATTGGTGATTACATCGTAGACTTTGTGTGCCTTGAAAAAATGTTTGTTATTGAGATCGATGGAGAATACCATAACGAGTGGGAACAACAAATTAACGACGAAGAACGTACAGAGTGGCTTAACAAAAGAGGCTTTAATGTCATTCGCTTCACAAATGCTGAAGTAATAGCTGATCCAACTCTCTTTGCTCAAAAAGTAAAGTCCGCCCTTAATTCTCCCCTCCCTACTGGGGAGGGGTCGGGGGTAGGGCTATCTCCCCTCCCTACTGGGGAGGGTCAGGGTGGGGCTGTCTGCCAGTTTGTGACCACTCGCTTTGGCAACGTGCTGGGATCGAATGGGTCGGTGATACCGCTGTTTGAACGGCAGATCAAGGAGGGCGGACCGGTGACGGTGACGGATCCGAACATCATCCGGTATTTCATGCTGATTCCGGAGGCTTGTAAGCTGGTGCTGGAGGCTGGCACCATGGGTAACGGTGGCGAGATATTCGTGTTCGACATGGGTAAGCCGGTGAAGATTGCCGACCTGGCGAAGCGCATGATCCTGCTGAGTGGGGCGAAGAACGTGGAGATAAAATACACGGGACTGCGCCCGGGCGAGAAGCTGTATGAGGAGATGCTGTCGACGGAGGAGAACACGAAGCCGTCGTTCCATGAGAAGATTCGCATTGCCTCGGTGCGGGAGTATGACTACGCAGAGGTGAGCAAGGCCATCGACGAGCTGATTGCCGTGAGCCTGGAGTATGACGATATGGCGACGGTGAAGAAGATGAAGGAGATTGTGCCGGAGTTCGTCAGTAATAATTCTGTTTACTCTGTTTTAGATAAGTGATAGAGGATTATTTACAATTTTTGCGGTTTTGCATTAGTGAGGATCAGACAGTCCCAGACTGTGTGAAGAATATTTGTTGGCATGACCTCTTTGACTTTGCGCAGAAACAAAGTATTGTCGGGGTTGTCTTCCACGGGATGAAGCGCATTACCAGTGGGGAGAACAAACCTACGGACGATGATGTGATGGAGTGGATGGCAGCTGTCACCAAGATTGCCAACAGAAATGAAGAGATGTTCAACAGGTCGGCATTTGCCGTGGAAGCATTCCGCAAGGAAGGTTTTCGGAGTTGTGTGCTGAAGGGGCAGGGGAATGCCCTGATGTACCCCGATCCCCTGATGCGCATGCCTGGCGACATTGATATATGGGTGGAGGGTGAACGTGAAAAGATATTCAACTATGTGAAGAGTTTCTTTCCTGATACGCATGACCAGTATCATGAGATTCATTTCCCAATCTTGAAAGGAATCATTATGGAGGTTCACTATACGCCCTGCTTTCTGAATAATCTATATTTGAATAAACGGCTGCAGAAGTACTTTGCTGATCATGCTGATGAGCAGTATCGACATTATGAGGCGATGCCAGACGGAGGTCAGCTATGTATGCCGACGAACAGTTTCAATAGGGTGTTTCAGATGGTGCATGTCATGAAGCATTTTTTCTCGCGAGGTATAGGTTATCGGCATTTCATAGATTATTATTACTTACTGAAGCGCGGTTTCACAGAAGAAGAGCGGCAGGAGGACCTGGCTGTCTTCAAGAAACTCCGCATGATGAAATTCGTGAAAGGGGTGATGTGGATTTTGCAAAACAGCCTTGGACTTGAAGAAAAATACTTATTGGCACCAGCAGACGAGAAAATAGGAAGGATGATAGAAAAGGAAATTATCGTTGGCGGTGATTTCGGACTTTTTGATTCTCGCTATCAAGTGCCGATAAAAGGAAAACTGGGACTGATTAGCAGAGGTATCTACCGGGACCTTCATTTCGTCAGGGAATTTCCGTCGGAGTCGTTGTCGCGTCCCGTGTTTTTGGTGTGGCATCAACTACGCGATATAAAGAAAGTACGTAATTGCTTAAAGAATAAAAAAGGTTTATCAAAATGAATAAAAGGAACGTTGCACTGATAACAGGTATTACGGGCCAGGACGGATCGTTCCTGGCCGAGTTTTTAATTGAAAAGGGCTACGAGGTGCATGGCGTGCTCAGGCGGAGCTCGTCGTTCAACACGGGGCGCATTGAGCATCTGTATCTGGATGAGTGGGTGCGCGACATGAAGAAGAAACGACTGGTGAACCTGCACTGGGGCGACATGACGGACTCGAGCTCGCTGATCAGAATCATCACGGAGGTGAAGCCGACGGAGATATACAACCTCGCAGCACAGAGCCACGTGAAGGTGTCGTTCGACGTGCCGGAGTTCACCGCGGATGCGGATGCAATGGGTGTGCTGAGGCTGCTGGAGGCCGTGCGCATCGCAGGGCTGGCAGAGACGTGCCGCATCTACCAGGCATCGACATCGGAGTTGTTCGGACTGGTGCAGGAGGTGCCGCAGAAGGAGACGACGCCGTTCTATCCGCGCAGCCCGTATGGCGTGGCGAAGTTGTATGGCTTCTGGATCATGAAGAACTACCGCGAGAGCTACGGCATGTACTGCTGCAACGGTATCTTGTTCAACCACGAGAGCGAGCGGCGAGGCGAGACTTTCGTGACGCGAAAGATCACGCTGGCGGCTGCGCGCATTGCACGGGGACTGCAGGACAAGTTGTATCTGGGTAACCTGAACTCGCTGCGCGACTGGGGCTACGCAAAGGACTACGTGGAGTGTATGTGGCTGATGCTGCAGCAGGATGAGCCCGATGACTACGTGATTGCCACAGGCGAATACCACACGGTGAGGGAGTTCTGCACGCGGGCCTTCGAGGTGGCAGGCATCGACCTTGAATGGCAGGGAGAGGGCGTCGACGAGAAGGGCATTTGCGTCGCAGACCGACGCAAGAGCTTAGGGTCAGTAGAGAGTTTAGAGGGCAAAGTCCTTGTTGAAGTGGATCCAAAGTACTTCCGTCCCGCCGAGGTGGACCAGCTGTTAGGCGACCCCACAAAGGCCCGCACGAAGCTGGGCTGGAACCCCCGGAAGACCAGCTTCGAGGAGCTGGTTAAAATCATGGTCGACCATGATTTTAAAGTTTAGAATGCGCCTGCGGCGCGGTTGAGAAGCAGCTTCGCTGCGGTTGAGAAGCGCCTTTGGCGCGGTTGAGAGAGGCAGCTGCGCTGCAGTTGAGATGCGCCTTTGACGCGGTTGAGAGAAGCAGCTGCGCTGCAGTTCAGAAGGTTTTGAAGGTTCAGAAGCGCCTAGAGGCGCAATTATTCTCAACGCGCGAAGCGCTTCTAAACTGCGCCGCAGGCGCCTCTCAACGCGCGAAGCGCTTCTCAACTTTCTCAACTACGCCGCAGGCGCCTCTCAACTGCGCCGCAGGCGCTCTTAACCACTTTTTTATGAAGTATGAATAAAAACAGTAAAATTTACGTTGCCGGCCACCGGGGAATGGTGGGGTCGGCTATTGTGAGGGAACTGCTTAGGCAGGGGTATACGAATATCGTGACGAGGACACACGCGGAGCTGGACCTGACACGACAGGAGGCGGTGGAGGCGTTCTTCCGAGAGGAACGACCGGAGTATGTGTTCCTGGCGGCAGCGAAGGTGGGGGGCATCGTGGCCAACCAGAATGCGCTGGCGGACTTCATGTATGAGAACATGGTGCTGGAGATGAATGTCATCCATGCGGCATGGAAGAATGGCTGCCGGAAGCTGGAGTTCTTAGGCAGCAGCTGCATCTACCCGCGCATGGCTCCGCAGCCGATGACGGAGAGTTGTCTGCTGACGGGTGAACTGGAGAAGACGAACGAGGCGTATGCGCTGGCGAAGATCTCGGGACTGAAGTACTGTGAGTTCCTGAACCGGCAGTATGGCACGGACTATATCTCGGTGATGCCGACAAACCTCTATGGACCAAACGACAACTACCACCCGGAGCACAGCCATGTGTTGCCGGCACTGATACGGCGCTTCCACGAGGCGAAGGTGGCGGGACTGAAAGAGGTGACGTGCTGGGGCGACGGCTCGCCGCTGCGCGAGTTCCTGTATGTGGACGACCTGGCAAACCTCTGCGTGTTCCTGATGAATAACTACTCGGGCAACGAGACGGTGAACGCGGGAACGGGTAAGGAGCTGACCATCAAGGCGCTGACGGAACTGGTGGCGAAGGTCATCGGCTACGAGGGTGCCATCCTCTGGGACACAACGCGCCCGAACGGTACGCCGCGGAAACTGCTGGATGTGTCGAAGGCCACAGCACTGGGATGGACTTATAAGACAGAGCTGGAGGACGGCATCCGGTTGGCGTACGAGGATTTCCTGAACAACCCTCACAGGAGTGAGAGGTAAATAGCCCTTCGGGTGTGTAAGGACGCTGCGCGTCGTGTAAGGAGCCTTCGGCTCGTGTAAGGGCCTTCGGCCGTGTAAGGTGCGCTTTGCGGCATGAAAGGCTACTGCAGGCATTTTTATTAGAAGAAAAGTATGGAAGAAAAGATAAAACGAGAAAAGTATGAACTGCTGTGTAAGCAGGTGGAGAGCCTGGCAGCAGGCGAGACGAATGTGGTAGGGGTGCTGGCGAATGTGTCGGCAGCAATGAAGACAATGTTCCCGGAGGAATATTTCTGGGTGGGGTTCTATATAGTGGCCTCTCCCCCCGCCCTCCCCTGCAGGGAGGGAGCTCTCCAAGTGGGAGATTCTGCTCCGTATAAGTCTGCTCATCCAGATATTTATAATGTATTAAAAGCAAATTCACTTAACCATAGGAATAATCCGACAGAAGCGGAAAAAATACTATGGGAGGTTCTGAGAGCTAACAATCTTGGTGTGAAGTTCCGTCGTCAGCATGCAATTGGTGATTATATTGCTGATTTCGTGTGTTTAAGCAGATACTTAATCATAGAAGTTGACGGGGAATATCATAACAATCCGAAACAAAAAGAATTGGATGCAATTCGTTCTGATTACTTGTATAATAGAGGATTTAGAATTCTCCGATTTTCAAATGAACAAGTTATCGGTGAAATAGATTCTGTTATAAAAGAAATCCAATTGTCTTTATCTCAGCCTGCTATTCCCCTCCCTGCAGGGGAGGGGGTAGGGGAGAGGCCCAGGCTTCTCCTCGGACCCTTCCAGGGTACGGTGGCATGCTATGAGATTCCGTATGGGAAGGGGGTGTGTGGAACGGCATGGAAGGAGCGTCGGACACTGGTGGTGCCCGACGTGGAGGAGTTCCCAGGGCATATCGCATGCTCGTCGCTGAGCCGCTCGGAGATTGTCGTGCCGATGTTCCTGCCTGATGAGGATGAGGAGGATGGACGCGGCGACGTGTGGGGCGTGATCGACATCGATAGCACGGAGCTCGGCACGTTCGACGAGGTGGATGCGGAGTATCTCGAGAGAATTGCTGTGATACTGTCACGGATTATTTGACGGAAATTGCATAACGGAAATATTCGGAAATTATCGGAATACAGTTTTCGATGGTTTCCGTTCATCCCGTTATAAAAATCAAGGAAATTATTTGGTAGTTTCGGGAAAGTGCATTATCTTTGCAGAAATCTTTTGAAAATATAATACCTAAATATTGATAATTATGATTGACGTAAAACAGACACTGGCTGGCGCTGAGGAGCGCATGGAGATGGCTGCGATGTTCCTGGAGGACTCGCTGAACCGCGTGCGTGCCGGACGTGCCAACGTGGCCATCCTCGATGGCGTGCGAGTGAACAGTTATGGTTCGATGGTGCCCCTGAACCAAGTTGCTAACGTGTCGTGTCCCGATGCCCGCACGATTGCTATTCGTCCGTGGGACAAGAAGGCCATCCGCGACATTGAGAAGGCCATCATGGACAGCGACGTGGGTATCACGCCCGAGAACAACGGTGAGATTATCCGCCTGGGCATTCCGCAGCCTACGGAGGAGCGCCGTAAGGAACTCGTGAAGCAGTGCAACAAGATTGGCGAGAAGGCAAAGGTGGAGGTGCGCAACGTGCGCGGCGAAATCAAGGAAAAGCTGAAGAAAGCCATCAAGGACGGTCTCTCGGAGGATAACGAGAAGGACGCCGAACTGGAGTTGCAGAAGCTGCACGATAAGTTCATCAAGAAACTCGATGACCTCCTGGTTGCCAAGCAGAAGGAAATCATGACGGTGTAAATCTTAGGTTATAGGTAATAGGTTATAGGTGATGATTACTTTTGCTGGGATGAGACTACTCATTGCAAGCGAGAGGCAAGACTAATCATCACCTATAACCTATTACCTATAACCTATTACCTAAAATCATGAAAGGACTCGTCATTAAGAATACGGGAAGCTGGTACACCGTCCTGACGGACGATGGACGGACTGTGGATTGTAAGGTGAAAGGAAACTTTCGCCTGAAAGGTATTCGCAGTACGAATCCTGTGGCCGTGGGGGATAGGGTGACTATCAGCCCTGCGGGCGGTTCAAATGCTGCTTCGCAGCGTTCAAAGGTTCAAAGCCCTTCGGGCGTTCAATGCGCTTCGCGCGTTCAAGAGTCCAAAGCTGCTTCGCAGCGTTCAAAGGATCAAGAAGTGGCGGGTGGTTCTGAGGTGGCATTTATCACGGAGATTGAGGATAGGAAGAATTATATCATCCGGAAGTCGTCGAACCTGTCGAAGCAGAGCCATATCATCGCGGCGAATGTTGATCAGGCATTCCTGATTGTCACAGTAAACTATCCAGAGACTTCCACTACCTTCATCGACCGTTTTCTGGCATCGGCAGAGGCTTATAGCGTGCCGGTGGTGCTGGTGTTCAACAAACTGGACCTGCTGAATGCTGACGAGCGTCATATCCAGCAGATGCTCATCACACTTTACGAGAACATTGGCTACCAATGTGTGGAGGTGTCGGCACAGACGGGCGAGGGCATTGACCGGCTCCACGAGCTGTTGGAGGGGAAGATCACGCTGCTCAGCGGTAACAGTGGAGTGGGGAAATCGACGCTTATCAACCGACTGGTGCCGGGTGTGAACCTGCGAACGTCGGAAATCAGCGATGCCCATAAAACGGGTATGCACACCACGACGTTCTCGGAGATGATAAGAGCCTACCCCCAGCCCCTCCCTGAAGGGAAGGGGGCAAGCTCCGCCCCCGGCCCTTCGGGCGTTCAAAGCGCTTCGGGCGTTCAAGAGTTCAATGCTGCTTCGCAGCGTTCAACGGGGTGGCTGATTGATACGCCGGGCATCAAGGGATTCGGGACGTTCGACATGGAGCCGGAGGAGCTGACGAGTTATTTCCGTGAAATCTTCCATTTCTCGAAGGGGTGCCGGTTTTCGAATTGCACGCATACCCACGAACCGGGGTGTGCGGTGCTGAAAGCGCTGGAAGACCACTACATTGCGCAGAGCCGCTACCAGTCGTACCTCTCGATGATGGAGGACAAGGAGGACGGAAAGTACAGGGCAGCGTACTAGGCGCCTGCGGCGCTGTGTAAGGGCCTTCGGCCGTGTAAGGACGCTGCGCGTCGTGTAAGGTGCGCTTTGCGGCCTGAAAGGCCAATGATCTCCTAGCCCAGGGCAGCGCCCTGGGTGATAGGCATTCACCAACCGTCGCCCTGAAAGGGCAAAATCATTAAATATACCATGGCACAATCACTCTGTAAAATCTATCTTCACATTATCTTTCACATCAAGACCTGTAGCCCTGTGATAGATGGGCAGGATATTGAACCATTGCATCGCTATATTGGTCATCTAATCAATGCCTCAGGTTGTCAGTCGATACGAGTGGGAGGCGTTTCTGATCATGTTCATGTGGTTTGTCTGTTGTCCAGGGACCAAACCGTTTCTCATCTTGTTGAGGAAATGAAACGTAATAGTAGCCGATGGATAAAGACCCTCAATGCCAGGTATCATGATTTTGCGTGGCAAGGAGGATATGCAGCATTTTCCGTCAGTCAGTCGGTTGTTGAAAAGACAATTCAATATGTGAAACATCAACAAGAGCACCATCAGAAAGTGTCGTTCCGGGATGAATATTTGCAATTTTTGAAATTGTACGGAATAGAGTATGACGATCGGTATGTATTTAGTGATTGATAAAGGTGCTGCCCCTTCAGGGCGCAGAGTGATGGGTGGTTGTAACCCAGGGCGATGCCCTGGGCTAGGTGATTGTTAGCCTTTCAGGCTACTGTGGGTAAGGAGCGCTTCGCGCGGTTCAAAGCTGCTTTGCAGCGTTCAAAAAGTTCAATGTCCTTCGGACGGTTCAAAGGTTGCTTCGCACGAGTAAATAAAACAGTGCACTAGCCATTGTGGCTGGTGCACTTTTTTTGTTTACCTGCTTGGGCTCCTTCCCTTCAGGGAGGGGGTGGGGGTAGGCTTGTCTAGAAGTTGATGCCGAGGTTGGCGAAGACGGTGCCTGTGTGGGCAGCGTCGAAGGAGTCCTGCGAGATGTTGGCGAGGCCGGCATCGTAACCCACTTCCACGTAGAACAGGTCGAGCATCAGGCCGCAGCCCAGGCGGACACCACCGTCGAAGCGGCGGAAGTTGTCGCTGGAGAACGAATTCTCGGCCAGTCGCAGGTTCTGATCCTTGATTTTTCCGCTTACGCCACAGGCCAGATAGCCTCCGAGGAACGGCGTCACGGCGATGTTGTTGTCGAGCTTCAGCTGGTACTTCAGTACGAGTGGCACCTCGAGGTAGTTCAGACTGTAGGTCATCTTACTGCCGCCTGACGACTTCTTTCCACCTTTCTCCGTGTAGAGCAGTCCAGTCTCGAAGAACAGCGGTGTGGTGGGCGTGAGCAGGATGTCGGCATTGAAGCCCACGTTCAGTCCCGACTTCAACGAGCCAGCATCGTAGAAAGCATTGTCGGAGTTCACGGTGCCGCCATTCAGTCCCAGGCGGAAGCCGTAGTAGGTGTACAGGGCGCTTCTCGCGTGGGTGCGACCATAGCCGCCGCGCGGATTGCCATAGCGGCCGTACTGAGCTTGTGCGGGCAGTGCCATCATGATGGCCAGTGCCACGATTGCGAAAGATTTCATTTTCATAAGTTTCTGTTGTTTATTTAAACACGGATGTCACGGATAATGTAGTCACGGATGTCACGGATAATGTAGTCACGGATGTCACGGATAATGTAGTCACGGATGATGTGAACACGGTGCAAAGGAACGAAAAATTCAGACACCACGCAAGGGTCGAATCCCTAAAATGTGAAGGGGAAAACCCTAAACAAGGTAACAAGGTAACAAAGTAACAAGGTAACAAAGGACCACGGCGACGAAGGAGACGGTTTCACCGTCTTAGGCAGAGAGATCGAAACTCTTTTTTGTGTCATCTGCTATGTCATCACCTTATTTTTTGGTAATGATGATAAGGGACGGCACGCGTGTTTTGGGAAATGGAGCTGGACAATCATTAGGAGGGGGAAAGAACGTGGGACGTCCTTACTTATCCAGATTCTGTAGCCAGTAGACGATGTCGTGGAGAACTTCGGGGGAGATGGTTTCCTCGATGGTGCCATATTCGGTGGTGGCTCCCGTCTGGGCATGCTGGAAGAGGTGGTTGAGGCCGGGGTATTCCTTGTAGAAGCCTACCCCCATCCCCTCCCTCGCTCGGCCCTGTGGGACGCTTTCAGAGCGAAGTGGGGAAAGAAAGGGAAGGGTGTCTGGATACTCGCTCAAATTAAGGAGTTGGCGGATGGCCGTGAGGTTGCTCTGGGGGAGCACCTGCGAGTCGAGGCTGCCGTTGAGGGCCAGCACGGGGCAGCGGGTGGCGGCGATGTCGGCCGCGGGGTCGTACTCCACGAAGTACTGATACCAGGGATTGGTCTCCTGTGTGGCCATGATGAAGCGCATGTTGCGCAGCGTCATGCTCGGCGTCTGGCCGTTCAGGCGCAGCAGGGCGTTGGTCTGCTCGACGAGCAGTGTGTCGCCCTTGATACCGGGGGCGGCAAGGGTGACGATGAAGTCCGCTAATTTGCGGGCGGCGAGCATGAAGGCAATGCTGCCGCCTTCGCTGTGGCCGAGGATGCCAACGTTAAGCCTACCCCCATCCCCTCCCCTTAGGAGGGGTGTTGAGCGGAGATACTGGATGCAGGCGGCGGCATCCTGGGCGAAGTCGGCGGTGGTGCAGTGGGTGGGGTCGCCGGTGGACTGGCCAAAGCCGCGGTCGTCGTAGCGCAGGGTGGCGATGCCGTGGCGGGCGAGGTAGTCGGCGATGACG
>OCVV012856640.1_pt1 | contig 30399 bp, 20 predicted proteins | sample 1539721 | NCBI WGS metagenome assembly OCVV01 (sample SAMN02144230, study PRJEB22623) | gut metagenome | biome: sheep rumen | host: Ovis aries | place: New Zealand | reverse complement strand
GCAGCTGAAGCGGCTGCAGGAAGAGGTCGTAGATATCGAGGATATGTCCTCCGGCATCTCCATCATGGATCTTGGCCTGAATGAGTTCCGTTTGGATCTTCTGGAGTATATCAAGACACACGACAATCTTGATAAGAAGCCGAAAGGCCTGCATGCTGTTGTACCTGCAGACGACGAGAATCCGGAAGGTGTGATCTTCGTACTGAGGAACATTAATAACAGCATCAACATCGATAACCAAAACCGCATACACCCGTTTTATATGGTCTACATTGGGATCGACGGAGATATCGTGTGCGATTACCTGAATCCGAAAAAGCTGCTGGATACAGTACGTTTACTGTGTCGTGGTAAAAAGGAACCGGTTCTTTCTTTATGTAGAAAGTTTAATGCCGAAACGGATGACGGCCGTAATATGCAGGAAGTCTCGGAACTGCTGAACGACGCAATCAATTCCATCATCGACGTAAAGGAAGAAAGTGACATAGACAGCCTCTTCTCCGCTGGCGGGACTTCTGCCCTGATGTCGGAGATCAACGGGCTGGATGACTTCGAACTGATTTGCTTCCTCGTAGTGAAGTAAGGAGGTGCTGACCGTGCTGGGCTTACCCAAAAGTACAGAATTCAACCGACGGATTCCCAAACAGAAATTCTATGAGAACCTGTCGGTGACGCCTGCGCTGAAGCGTATCTTTATCGACCAGATAAAGGTGATCTACTGGCGCAACAAAATTGCAGCCACGACTATGAACCTTGCTGCTGGTGAGACTGTAACGGAGATCGAAGTCTTTGAGGTGCGGCTCACGGCCCCGCAGTTGGATGTGTCGGTTCTGAAGCAGATCGATAAGGAGATCCCGTATCACATCCTGTTCCTTCTGGAGTATGAAGGCAAGTACCAGGCATGGACCGCTTATAAAGAGTCTGTCGCGTCTGGAAGCAGTGCCTTCAAGGTTGGAACGTACTATCATACCGAATGGCTACCTGAGCAAGAGCTGCCCTTAAAGGTGGACGGCCTGAATACAGACGCCGTATATGAAAACTTTGTGCGGCAGATTGCTGGAGATGCCCTGCAGGCAGACAACGCGGAGTCGCTGAAAGAGTCCGTGGAACGTGATGCCCGCAGGCAAGAATTACAGAAGCAAATCACTGCGCTGCAGGCGAGGGTGCGGAAAGAAAAACAGCTGAACAAGCAAGTGCAGCTGAATACGGAACTGAAAAAGCTCAAAAAAGAGCTTGATGAGTTATATGCAGGAGGTGTTTAAGCATTGAACAAACTGGATGATTCTTTCCTGACATATGCCAGTGACATTCTTGCTGAGACGAACAGCGGCTTAAGCGGAATGAAAATCGTAGAGTACTGTAATTCTTATGCGATTACCTTTAATCGGATTATCCCATATGGGAGTTATCCTTTTGATGCGCCTAACAAAAGAACAGCGTTGAGGGAGAATCTACGAGCATTTGAAGCGGCTGAGCAATTCAGAATTATCAAAGAGCTAAGTGAACTTCCAGCTTTCAACGAGAATGAACAAGCTAAAACATTAAGGCTCACTCTGTTTAAGCGATATGGAAATCTCGCAACAGAAAAAATCAGTGAAACCGAGTTGATCCAAACAACCAAACACTGGTTATCTGGACACCCGACCGCTATGAAACAGTATGAAAGTGCTTTGTCAAAATACGAAGGTGGCATATTTGAGAGAAACACGCTTGATGATATCCGTTTATCCTTCGAACTTCTTGTGAAAGACCTATTGGGCAATGAAAAAAGCCTGGAAAATCAAATCGGTGGTATCTGTGGGATTCTTGATAAATGCGGAACCTCTGTAGAACTAAAAAACATGGTTCAGAAGATTATTGATTACTACACGAAGTTTCAGAACAATCATGTTAAACATGATGATGCCGTAAATGAAAATGAAATAGAGTACGTGATTGAGCTTACAAGCGTAATCATGAAGTTCCTGATAAAAGCGAACGGAGGAAACTAATATGGAGAAAATGAGAATGGAAACGCCAGACCTGACGGCGGCGAATGTTGAGAAAATCGGTGCACTGTTCCCGAACTGCCTTACGGAAACGACAGACGAGAACGGCAAGTTGAAGAAGGCTATCAACTTTGACCTGCTTCGCCAGATGCTATCTGCAGATGTGGTAGAAGGCGATGAAGCATACGAGTTTACCTGGGTGGGCAAGAAGGCCGCTATCGTTGAAGCCAACAAGCCTATCCATAAAACACTACGCCCCTGCCCTGAGGAAAGTGTGGATTGGGATACGACGGAGAATCTGTATATTGAAGGTGATAATCTTGAGGTTCTGAAGCTCCTGCAGGAGAGCTATCTTGGCAAGGTCAAGATGATTTATATTGATCCACCATATAATACAGGGAAAGATGGTTTTGTGTACCCTGATAACTATTCAATGAGTGAGGATGAGTATAATAGTGAAATTGGATTGAAAAATGATGAAAATGAAATCCTCTTCACAGTAAATACGGAGGCTAATCCAAGATTCCATTCTGCTTGGTGTTCAATGATGTATTCGAGATTGACTCTGGCACGAGGAATGCTTAAAGAAGATGGCGTTATTTTTATCAGTATTCACGATGCGGAGTATGCAAATCTGAAAATGATTTGTGATGAAGTATTTGGTTATAGACACTGTTTAGGAACAATAGTTTGGAAGGCACGTGTCAAGCCAGTCAATATAGGAGAAGCTAAATATCGTCCTCAAAAAGAAACCGAATACATATTAGTCTATGAAAAAAGTGGTGTTGGCAATAAGTTCTTTCCGCTCATTACAGGAAGTGTTCGCTCATATCCTTATTCGTTGAATGGCAGATCTTATAGGTTGGCAACCATTTTAAAGTCAAATAGAGGAGCTAATCATCGTGATACGATGTCCTTTGAACTGAATGGATATACTCCTCCAGAAGGTCAACGTTGGCAAGCAGGTGAAAGTGAAATTCAACGGCTTTTTAAGGAGGGATATATTGAGTTTAAAGAAGGGACACCCTTTCGAAGATATTTTGAAGACGAGGAAGGAGCTGAGCATGATCCATTTTACTGCTTTATGGAAAATGAATGGTCGTCTACATCAGAGGCTGGTAAACAAGAATTAAATGAGTTGCTTGGAGATTTTCATGGCTTCGATACGGTTAAACCAGTAACGCTAATTCGAACGCTTGTGATGGCATGTACAAGCGAAGAGGATATTGTTTTGGACTTTTTCTCGGGTTCAGCAACTACCGCACATGCAATAATGTTGCTAAACAGCGAGCGATCCGAGAGAAGAAAATATGTTTTAGTTCAATATCCCGAACTGTGTAATGGCATGAGTAAAATTGACGAAAAAAACGTTGATAATATCTGTGAAATTGGAAAGGAACGTATTCGCCGCGCTGGGAAGAAAATCAAAGAAGAGAGCCCGTTAACAACTCAAGATCTTGATACAGGATTCCGCGTTTTCAAGCTTGATGATAGCAACATGAATGATGTGTACTACGCTGCTGGAGATTACACCCAGGATCTACTCACCATGTTGGAATCCAATGTGAAATCAGACCGCACGGATCTGGATCTTCTCTTTGGCTGCCTGCTGGAGTGGGGCCTGCCTCTTTCCATGCCATATAAGTCCGAGAAGATCGAAGGATACAATGTTCATACTTACAACGACGGCGACCTGATCGCCTGCTTTGACGAGAATATCCCTGATACAGTAATCAAAGAAATTGCGCGTCGTCAGCCGCTCCGCGCCGTCTTCCGTGACAGCAGCTTCGATGGCAGTCCTGCGAAGATCAATGTCGGCGAAATCTTCAAGATGCTGGCACCAGACACGAGGGTAAAAGTAATCTAAAAGGAGGCATTTGCCATGAGAATACAGTACAAGCATCAGAAATTCCAGGCAGATGCTGCGAAGGCTGTGGTGGATGTCTTTGCTGGGCAGCCATACCTGACCCCCACGTACATGATGGACCGAGGCACGGGATACTATCAGACTACGTTGACTGAGGAGCAGGATTTCACGGGCTGGAGCAATCAGCGTATCATTCCTGAACTGAGTGATCAGCTGATTCTGGAGCATCTGCAGAAGATCCAGCGGGCGAATCAGATCGCCCCTTCTTCCAAACTCGAAGGCCGCGCTGATGGCTATAACCTGACCATTGAGATGGAAACTGGCGTCGGTAAAACTTATACCTACATAAAGACCATGTATGAGCTGAACCGCGCCTATGGCTGGAGCAAGTTCATTATCGTGGTCCCCAGTATCGCTATCCGTGAGGGTGTATACAAGTCTTTCGAGATGACGCAGGAGCATTTTGCCGAGGAATATGGGAAGAAGATCCGCTTCTTCATCTACAATTCCTCTCAGCTGACGGAGATCGATCGTTTTGCGTCGGACAGCTCCATCAACGTCATGATCATCAACTCCCAGGCGTTCAATGCCAAGGGTAAGGATGCTCGCAGGATTTACATGAAGTTAGACGAGTTTCGTAGCCGTAGACCGATTGATATCATTGCGAAAACAAATCCGATTCTGATCATTGATGAGCCGCAGTCGGTTGAGGGTAAGCAAACCAAGGAACGCCTGAAGGAGTTCCACCCGTTGCTCACGCTCCGCTATTCGGCTACGCATAAATCAGACAGCATCTACAACATGGTTTACCGGCTGGATGCGATGGAGGCATACAATAAGCGTCTGGTCAAAAAGATCGCCGTCAAGGGAATCACCGAATCCGGAAGCACAGCCACTACCAGTTATGTGTATCTGGAGAGCATCAATCTTTCCAAGAGCGACCCTACTGCTACGATTCAGTTTGATGTAAAGCAGGCTAATGGTACCAAGCCAAAGAGCCGAATTGTAAAGATCGGCGATAACCTCTATGATTACTCCAATGGACTGGAAGAATATAAAGAAGGTTTTGTGGTGAAGTCTATCGACGGCCGTGACGACTCTGTCGAGTTTCTGAACGGAGTCAAGTTATTTGCTGGTGATGTGATCGGAAAGGTGGATGAGGATCAGCTACGCCGCATTCAAATCCGTGAGACGATACTGTCCCACATTCAGAGAGAGCGCCAGCTCTTTTATAAAGGTATTAAGGTGTTGAGCCTGTTCTTTATTGATGAGGTGGCAAATTATCGTGAATACGATGCTGCCGGCCAGCCGGTAAACGGAAAATATGCCACAATGTTCGAAGAAGAATATGAGGATATTGTGGGGAATCTGCAGCTGTCTATTGGTGATGATGATTACATTAAATATTTGAACAGCATTAGTGCAGAAAGAACGCATGCCGGATACTTCTCAGTAGACAAAAAAGGAAAAATGATCAACAGCAAGGTAGGACGGAAGGAAACTACTTCTGATGATGTCAGCGCTTATGAATTGATCATGAAAAATAAGGAGCTGTTGCTGGATCGTGATCCGAAACGGTCACCGGTCCGCTTTATATTTTCGCATTCAGCGCTCAGGGAAGGATGGGATAATCCGAATGTATTCCAGATCTGTACCTTGAAGCAGAGCAGCAGCGATGTCCGGAAGCGTCAGGAAGTAGGCCGTGGCCTGCGTCTGTGTGTCAATCAAGATGGTGAGCGCATGGATACGAATGCCATCGGCAATGATGTCCATAATGTAAACGTCCTGACGGTTATAGCAAGTGAGAGTTACGATTCATTTGCAAAAGGCTTACAGACTGAGATGGCTGATGCCGTGGCAAGTCGTCCGCGCGCCGTTACGCCGGAACTTTTTGAAGGCAAATCGATTACAGATATTCATGGCGATACCGATATCATTACTGCCGATACTGCCCGTGAGATCTGGCTGGATCTGCGAATGAACGGCTATATTGACAAGGCGGGTGCATTGACCGATAAGTATTACGAGGATAAGGCCAACGGCGGGATCAAACTGGCAGAAGAAGTGGCGGATTCTGCCGCATCTATTATCCAGATCCTTGATTCTGTTTATGACCCCAAGGGTATGCAGCCTGAAAACGCTCGCAGCAACAATGTGGAGCTGCAGGTTGACGAGGACAAGATGGCCATGCCGGAGTTCAAAGCTTTGTGGTCTAAGATTAACGCCAAGTCGGTATATGTGGTTGACTTTGATACGGATGAGCTGATCAAAAAATCCATAGCTTCTCTGGACAGCAAGCTGCGTGTATCGAAAATATACTTTAAGGTAGAGACCGGATCTATGGAAAGCATCAAGTCGAAAGACGAGTTGTTATCCGGTGCATCCTTTATAAAAGAGAAGTCTGCCAACTATGGTATGACAGTGACGGCAAACTCCAATATTAAGTATGATTTGGTAGGAAAACTGGTGGACGAGACCGGTCTCACCCGGAAAGCAATCATTGCGATCCTTCAGGGTATACAGCCTGCTGTCTTTAATCAGTTCAAGGATAATCCGGAGGAGTTTATTATAAAGGCAGCATCACTAATCAACGATCAGAAGGCAACGGCGATCATAGAGCATATCACATATGATGTGCTGGACGATCACTATGGAATGGATGTCTTCACGGATCCGACCATCAAGGGCAAGCTGGGCGTGAATGCGATGAAGGCAAAGAAGCATTTGTATGACCATATAGTATATGATTCCACAAATGAGAGGGACTTTGCCACGGATCTGGATACGAACGTGGATGTGGCTGTGTACGTGAAGCTGCCGGATGGTTTTTACATCTCTACGCCGGTCGGACATTACAATCCTGACTGGGCGATAGCATTTCACGAAGGGACCGTAAAACACATATATTTTGTGGCAGAGACCAAGGGGTCCATGAATTCGATGCAGCTGCGGTTGGTCGAAGAATCTAAGATTCATTGCGCACGGGAACATTTTAAAGCAATATCCAGCGGAAATGTTGTATACGATGTAGTGGATAGTTATAAATCGCTGTTGGAAAAAGTGATGAAGTAACAGGAGGAGATACAGTATGGCTCAACATATATCAGTGCGTGTGCCTTGGCATGATAATGGATGGAACGGATCTGTTTGTAAAGAACCGTCAACAAATATGGCATGTCTGAAATTAAAGAATATTCGTGAAAATAGAGATGATGAATATGAGTGCAGCATATGTGGTCAATGCATGGTTGAACAGGAAGAAAAATTACCATGCATTGGAGAAGGTGGTGCGTTCATGTCTGATCAGCAGCTAAGCAAAGAGACGATTCATCCATACAAAGTGAATAACCCAAAGACCCATGGGCACTTTCTTCCAACGCAAGTGATATATCCTCCATATTCATTTCCCGGACGTCCATTTGCATGGATGATGTATTCAGACAAAAGAATTCATTCTTATGACAGGGCTGAAAAACTTGGTATTCAATACAGGGCTGACCGGGAGCCGAATCTAAACTGGAACGGAAAGCAGCCGGAGTGGATTCAGGATGCGGAGAATCAGAAGGCCATATTTAAGTATTTCTATCAGGATGTTGTGCCGGATCAGTCATTATGTATAGCGTATGCAAAACAGGTTCCCTTTGTAGAGGATAGCAGACGGGTTGTAATAGGAATCGGGCATGTTAAAAGAATCATTCCTGCTGTTGAGCATAGACATACAGGGGCTGGCAGCTTTCGTTCAATGGTCTGGGAGACGATGATCTGTCATTCCATCCGAGACAAACATAAGGATGGTTTTATAATTCCTTATCAGGAAATGATGGAATATGCAGTACATCACCCTGATTTTGATATGACATCAATTGCAGTATTTGCTCCGGATGATGCTTTCGAAGAGTTTTCGTATGCAACAGAGCATCTTAGCTATGATTCCGTGATAGACGTAATACTAAGTTGTATTAGGACATTTACTATCATTAATGAATGCTTGGATGAAGATTATTCAAATGTGCTTACCTGGCTAAACGAACAGCTTTCAATTGTCTGGGAAGATCGCGGCGCTTTTCCAGGACTTGGGGTAATGTTGAGTGCATTTGGTGTACAGCTGGGTATACCTGTAGCACGTGAAATTAAAGAGAGTTTTAAAGAACGTGGCGATGATTTCTGGCAGTATTTGGATGCGGTGATCAACAAGCCTGACTTGTATCTGTCTAAAGATATTTGCAAATCGATAACGCCTATTGTCCAGAAAACGTGGAACACATTAAAACCTGAACGGAAAAGCCTCTTTCAGCTTCTATGCAGGTTTGCGCTTAATTTGAATCAGGCAAATACTTTATTTTACGAAAATCAGAGAAAGAAAAAGCATATTTATTGTACAGATCAGGAAATTATTGAAAACCCATATCTGCTATATGAGAAAACAAGATTAAAACAGGATAATCTGTATCTATCGGTTCAAAAGGTAGACCGTGCAGTATTTCCCGTTCCATCGATTGCTGAAAAATACCCTATACCATCTCCTACTTGCCTGGTGGCGGATAACGATGAACGTCGTGTGAGGGCCTTAGTAATCTTCGCGCTTGAATCTGCAGCTGTTCAGGGTCATACATTTCTGCCATGCTCAATCTTGACAGATGAAGTACAGAATATGACTTTGGAACCGCAGTGTCTTGTAACAGCGGACATGATTACAGCTATTGAATCTTTTATGCACCCCGAAGTGATGAAACGGGAAATGAAAGACGGGTCAGAGTATTACAAGCTTCTAAGATTAAATGCATTTGATATCGAAATAGAAAGAAGAGTAAAAAAACGCATATCAGCATCAAAGATTTCGGTGAATGCTAATTGGCGGAAGATGCTGGATGATAAATTCGGCAATGAGCGGATTTCTGAATTAGAAGAATTAGCGCGTAGAGAAAAGGCCGCAGCTTTGAGGATACTTGCAGAATCACGTATTTCTGTATTAGTAGGAGATGCTGGAACCGGAAAGACAACGGTTCTTTCTGTACTATGCAGTGAACCATCCATAGCAGCAGGCGGAGTGTTATTGTTGGCGCCTACTGGAAAAGCGACTGTACGATTGATGGAGAGCGTAGGCAGTGGCGGAAAACGGTTTACTGCATATAATGTGGCTCAATTTCTTACAAAGAGTGAACGATTTGACTGGGAGGAAATGCGCTTCCGCCTTTCTAAAAAACCTTATACAGATCTTCCCGAAACAGTAATTATTGATGAGGCATCAATGCTTACTGAAGAAATGTTCGGTGCGCTGATGGAAGCAGTTGGTACTGTGAAGAGGATTATTTTTGTTGGAGATCCAAATCAGCTTCCTCCGATAGGATCCGGAAAACCTTTTGTTGATTTAGTGAATCTTTTACAAGAAGAATTGCCCGCGCAACAGAGTTTGGATGTACCACGTGTATGTAACTGCTATGGAGAATTGCGTATTAATCGCAGACAACAAAAAGAAGAAGCGAGATTAGATGTGAACCTGTCAAGGTGCTTTACCAGAACGGAGGAACTTGATGAGGATGATGTCATTGCTGATATCATTCAAGGCAAAAGTAATAGTATACAAATTAAGCAGTGGAATGATAGAGAAGAACTGGAAAAGCTGCTTTTAGAAACAGTAGCTGCGGAAATCGGATTGAATGATATTGATGATCAGGAGGGGTTTGATCGTTCTTTTAATGCTACTGTTGGTGAGTATGCAACTTTTTTTAATAAAGATGCTGCTTTATATGCTGATAAATGGCAAATTATGTCTCCTGTTAGGAACATGCCACAGGGAGTGGCAAATATCAATCGACTGTTCCATCAGAAGTATCGGTCACATCAGGTAGAGCTTTCAAAACGTCGAGGATTTAATAAACGGATTCCAATAGCGTATGGATCAGAAGAAATAGTATATGGTGATAAAGTCATAAATGTTCAAAACATCACCAAAGACGCATTCCCTGCCAATGGGAAGGCAATGAATTACGTTGCAAATGGTGAAATTGGTGTTGCCTGTGGAACATACAAAAAAGGATTAAAAAATAATTTTCTGCATGTGTGCTTTTCGTCGCAGAAAGATTATACCTATTCTTATGATAAACGTGATTTTGATGAAGAGGCAGGAACGGCAAGATTGGAATTGGCATATGCTCTGACTGTTCACAAAGCTCAAGGAAGCCAATTTGATACAGTAATTCTGGTGCTTGCGGAGCCTTGTAGATTAATATCAAGAGAGCTACTGTATACGGCACTGACACGACAAGTGAAAAAGATTATCATTCTGTATAATCAGGAAGCATATCACTTGATGAAATATTCGTCAGAAATTAATTCGGATATAGCGAAGAGATTTACGGATTTATTTGCAGATGTATTTCCAGATGATAATGGCGCACATAAACCGCAGGTCACTAAGGTGGGGAATACGTTCTTTGATGAAAAGTTGATTCATAAGACAGCCAGAGGTGAACTTGTTCGCTCAAAATCAGAAGTTATAATAGCAGACGCATTGTTCCATAACGGACTGGATTATCAGTATGAACCGGAACTGATTCTTGAAGGGAAGACCAAGAGACCCGATTTTAAGATAATAGATGCAGACACTGGAGAAGAATGGTATTGGGAGCATTGCGGAATGATGTCTGATATCCGATACGCTAAAAGATGGAGAGACAAGGAAAAATTCTACGCTAAACACGGAATAGTTCGCGGAAAAAATCTTATTGTTACCGAGGAATTTTCCGGGGAGGGATTAGATTCCTACAAGATTAATGAAATGATTAAAGACACTTTCATGCTATAAAACTTTTGTTAAATGGACGGAGTGAATTAGACATAAGCCTTATTCTCTAAGAGTCCATAATGATAAACTTCATGTTTCTATGACGGAAAAGGAAAAACTATTATGGGTGAAGCAATACCAAGCATTAAAGAACTTAAGAGAGTATTATCGATAAATGCTGAAGAAGACAAGATTATGTCGGTTTTATATCACTCAAGCTATCAGCCGCAAGATGCATATTTACGAAAGAGAAATAAGGAGTATGCGTGCTGGGGAAAAACAATAATTCAAACAGCATATGCGGAGTATCTATACAGAAATGTTGGGATACTGAATGCGGGACAGATGTCAAATTCTATTAACAATAGCACTCGATCTATAATAGAAGCTGTGTATGAACACTTTTCCCTTGAGAAATATGTAAGAAAATCAAATAGTGAACAAAGCAGAAAACATACAGACGTAGTTCCTAAATTGATGGTAGTAATATATCACGAGGAAGGCTTTACTGCTGTTGAGAATTTATTATTACCTTTTTTTGAAAATAACAGAAGCAATGAGGTGGATTACAAGACTCTTCTTCAGGAATATGCACAAGCGCAAAAAAGGACAGTGAACTACACGGTGCTTAAAGAAAATGGCCCAGACCATGAAAAATCTTTTACGATAAAGGCAGCAGTTGGTGACAAATATGCCATAGCTACAGCAATAGGTAAGAGGAAAGCTGAGAAAGATGCTGCAAAATGTTTTGCTCTGAAATATAGAGTATCTGATCCATATAAAATAATAAAAAAGCCAAAACATATAGGTTTTGAGAGGGTGTCTGAAGACCGTAAGAGACAACTAAATGAAGCGATGAAAGTATTAGGCATCCATTCAAGAACATTACCTTACAGACTACTTGATGAGGCATTAACCCATAGTTCTATTGTTAACGAACAAAAGCATAAGAATTTGAAGAGTAATGAGCTATTATCTGTACTGGGGGCTTATGTGTTACGGGTAATTTGTGGTGATTACATAGTAGAAAACTATGACATGGAGAACGTTTCGCTAACAAAAGAATGGGGCGTTTTATTAGATGAAGAGAATTTAGCCAAGAGCATACCGGACAATGCTTTCAAGTACCTTAAATGTGCGAGGAATGTACGGACGAGTTCAAACCGGAGCGGCATAGACCATCTAAAGAACGATATTCTTAAGAGTATAATAGCAGTGTTGTGGATGGACTATACTGATAGAGGAAATATTAAGGACCTCTCGTATGTAAAGCAGTTTTCATTTGATCGCTTAAGCAGAGCGGCTGATAATAAAATACTCGACAACATCACGTTTTTACAAGAAGTCGTTCAGTATCATCACTTTATCGTAAAAGAAGATACGGTTCAATTGGAAAATACTCCGAATCACGACCCTGTATTTTCGACTGATATCGAGCTCTTCTCGCCGGAAGCAGAGTGGCAAATAATAGCTGCAAGTTTTGGCAGAAATAAACGTGCATCAAGGAATGAAGCTTCAAAAGAAATATTATCCGAATTATTATTGTATCTGCCAAATAATTCTCCTTTTTTTGAAAGCATTTCAAGGAGGCTTAACCCGGAGGAACTTGTGCTTTTTGAAATCCGAGAGAAAGGTAAGCCTCTACCTGAGATAATACTTCCGAATCATCAGAGCAAGGAAGACGAAATACTTAAAGTTCATGATGATGTTGGGTTCAGTCAAAAAGGAACAGACGAGAAAAATCGGCAAGATAAGCCACAAGTAGTGTCTTTTGATGATGAGAATTGTATTCTGTATATTTATAAAGGAACGAAGACATGTATAGAACAGCAGCATAGGACTGTTCCAGTAAAAGGCATTCTCGCTTCATTAGAGGGTAAACCTATTATAATTGATGTTCATTATTGCCGTGACTGCAGATTATATTTTCTTTCGTATGCTGATTACAGATATTATTGTGAGATTTACGGAGTACTATTAGGAAATTACTTCATACGGCAAACGTCAAGTGGCGGTTCTGGATATGAAGGCTTGGCAGAAGAGTCAATTTTAAAAATGTGTGGCTATACTGTCAATCAAGCGATTGGTTTAACGGCTGCACAAAGACATTTAATTCTTGAGAACATAATGGTAAGGGGAATTATTAGTAAATTCAGAATTATGGAGTACTTGCAATTCTTCATCAATAATGGAAGGTATCGGTATAACATGCGTTCTGCAACGAAAAAATGGGAAGAAGATTTGAAATGGGTAAGAGCATATCATATTAATAAGCAAAGGCATTTTTTGACAGAACTATGAAACAAGGGTATGTGATTTCCGCCATTAATAGACAATATCAGGGGGCATAACATGGAAATATTATCAGTTGCCGGGTGTCCGTACGAAGACTATAAGGGTCAGATTCTTGAACTTCACGTAAAACTGGAAGACAAAGAGATCATCCATGTCGGTGAGGAAATATCTATTGAAATGATGGACGGTACTTTCGTTGATACAGAAGTTAAAATCATTAATCCGAAGTATGCAGGCGATTTTGCATCGGTTTCTAAAAAAGCTGCTGGAAAAGTTGAATCTGGAGAATATGGGATGTCTAAGAAAATAGTAATGTCGGTGCAGGGTCCGTGCAATGCTGACTTAGTAGTGTTAGATATCCCATATCACGAAGTCAAAACAGATGAAGAAATCAATACCCGAAAAATGATTGAGGAAATGCGGAAAATGGTCTGCTTGACGCCGTATAAAGAGCTTCATTGCGGTGATAAGAGCATTCACGATTATGTGCAGGAGAATTATACTGTTCCTGATCAAGTAATAGCTTATCTTCGCACCACACAGCCATATATTATGAGACCTGGTATCTATGAGCATCCGTTTAAACCTGGAAAAAGGTTGCTCGGACCATATATGTATACAGATGGAAAGTATTACTGGGACAGGGATACATGGAAATACGTTGTGAAATACCACGTGACTTTGCCGCCGGAATTCATAGACCACGTAATGTCAGAGGAAGGTAGGGCTTTTATAGAACATTTTCTTGATCAATCAGTCTCATGGTCTGACACCATCAAAAAGTGGAAGAAACAACAGGGCATTATGTGCTTGCTGCCCGATAATGCAGGGGAAGTCGAGTTAGAAGAATTCTGAAATGATTCCGCTTCTTTTCTTTTGAAGGAAAGTGCATGGCTCATGGACCGTACTGACACATGGGCGTACAGTACTCACTAAAAAACGAGTTGTAAGAAGTGCTCAAATTGACGGACTGGGCAGCTGGTTGGTTAGGAGTCATTTCCCCCGGAGAGCATTGGAGTAGATGATAATATGCAGAACCAGTATGTTTGTTCTAAAAATGTAATAGAGCAGTGACTTCAGATGTGTTTAACATATAAATATATAAAAATCAGAAAGGAGCTTCGGAATGACTTCGAATAGATCATTCATAGATCAATTTAGAGAAGAGATTTTTGATAAATCGGTGACAATAATACCATTGAAAACAGGGGGAGGCAGCTATGGGATTAAGTACAATGAGAAACATAGGATCGCCCGAGTACAGGAAATGAAAAAAGGTGGGTATAAATGTACGTGTGATGATGAAAAGTCACGGCGTATTTTCGATAAGATAAAGAGTGACTATATTAAAAGTCCTGGTTTTAAGTATAAAAGTACAAGTTTTAGGGCGTTGTATCTCGAGCGTCGTGCTGATATGAGATCTTTTTTGCTGAAAGTCATACAGGAGTACCTGATAAATGTGAACGATTAATGAGGAATGTAAAGCAAATCGGATAAACTGAATATCGTAATAATGTTATCCTACAGATAACAAGCCTCAAAATGGTTGCATTTAATAAAGAATCTTTGAGAGAATCTATATTAGCTATTTTGGCTGCGATTACGCAGCGTAATCGGAAAGTGACTTGCATAGACATTCGCTCATGGTTACATTCATAGTATATCGTGCAAACATGAAAGTCGAGGTGCATGAATTGAGTACTATAGAAGATAAGCAGGATAGAGATAAAAATGAACGCAGCCGTCGTCTGGTCGATGGATTAGAAAACTCCGCTATAGAAGGTGCATCTGCTGAAACGATCCAGCGATTCGGCAATGCCGCAAAACAGCATTTTGTAGCCTATACCGGTGTTGACAATGAGGCGGGTAAGAAACTGACAAAAGGACTGAAATCTATCTCCAAATATGCGGTCAATTCAGATCCGAATTATGCAGAACAGAATATTAAGCAACAGGCAGGTTTTTCAGCGGAGGTAAAAACCACTGCCCGCCGAAATGCTGAAAAGGTAATCAATGGAGAGCGTACAAGAACTGTTCGAACAGATGATTTAGGAAGCGTGAATGATCAACTTTATGATTTGGTCGATGTAGACAGTTCCGGAAGAAGAATATTTGGAACCGCATCGCAGATGAAGTTTGTTGGTGGATCACCGGATGAGCTCCTCGATAAGCTTAATAGCAAGAAGTTTCAGAAATATATTGATACCGGTGCGCTATTGGATATTGCTGATGATGATTATGAGGAACTGATAGGAGCTCAAGGAAATCCCGGAATTATTGACCAGCGTATCAAAGCACTGAAAGAGCAGGTCACTGCAGCCGAGAAAAATGGAAAATCGGAGGTTGCTCGTTCAAAACAGGCACAAATAAAAAAGTATGAAAGAATAAAAAAGAAACTTAGAAAAACCGGTATGACTCGAGAGGAAGCGTATGAAGCAAGATTACACCCTGAGCAGTCAACGGCAAAAGATGTTATTGGTATTGCAAATAGAGCAGGAAAAGAGCAGGCAAAATATGGAGCAGCTATAGCTGGTTCTGTCTCAATAGTTAAAAATATTGTAGCATGTACGAAAGGCGAGAAAACACCTGGGGAAGCCGCACAGGCTGTCGCATTGGATACAGGGAAAGGCGCGGCTGTAAGTTACGTGACAGCATTTACGGGAACCGCTATAAAAGGTGCCATGCAGAATGCCGGTTCAACATATGTAAGGAGTCTGTCCAGAACGAATCTTGCAGCCGGTCTGGTAACGACAACTCTGAATGTTGGCAAAACAATGCACAGATACTTTACTGGAGAAATAGATGGTTCTCAATGCATTGAACTACTGGGTGAAAACGGTGTTGGAGAAATAGGTTCAGCCATGTTTGCATCAGTTGGTATCGCTGTGACAAGCGGAGGTCCTGCTGTTGTGAGTATAATAGGTGGAATTACCGGTGCTACCGTTGGTTATGCAGCGGCAGTAGCCGTGTATCAGGAATTATCGACTGCATTAAAGGACGCGAAAATTGCCCATGAGGAACGGATCCAGATAGAAATGCAGTGCGCTGAAGCCATCCAAATGATCAGACAGTACAGGCAGGAGATGGACTACCTGGTGTCTAATTATCTGGCAGCGAACATTTCTGTCTTTAACGAAGGTTTTGACGCGATGGACATAGCAATCATTGAAAATGACATTGATGGATTTCTTGGTGGGAATGCTCAAATTCAAAATGCCTTGAGACGAACGGCCCAATTTTCAACACAGGAAGAATTTGATGAACTAATGGATTCTGATATTCCATTAAAGTTATGAAAGGAGGAGTACTTAATGGAAAATGTAACAAGAGTCTCCAAGGAAGATGCCATAAAAATCGTTTATTATCTTATGGCTGTTGATGGAGAAATATGTCAGGCTGAAGAGGATAAGTTTGATGCTATCGCAAATGAAATAGATTCCGAATTCGATTCATATCGGATACATCTCATTACTGCCTGCCAGAACCAGTTAAACAAAGTTATAGATGATGACGAGTATTATGAAGTGATTCAGGAAGGGGTTGGTGCAGCAATTGATAACTCCGGGACAGATGATACTTCGTGGTCCATTTGGGAATCAAGAGTCAGCAATAAGCTCATTGTTTGGAATCTCCTTACCATTGCCTTCAGTGATAACCGGTATTCTTACGATGAGAGGAAACTGATCAAGTATGTGACAAGAAGACTGAATCTGGATAAAGCTGTATTTCTGGAAATGGAGAACACTATTAAAGCATTGAATGCACTTGAGCGTGAAGAAAAATGGTTGCGAACAACTACTAAACCATACGGTGAAATAGAGAAGCTGATAAATGAGCTTCAAGATCGTAAAAATGTAATTAGCCAAAGTGCAAAAGATTTGATTGCGCTGTAAAGGAGGTCAGGATATGCCATTGCCTTTATTATTTATTGGAGCTGCTGCTGTTACAAGTGTGTTCGGCGTTGGGAAAACGGTCAAAGCAGGATTTGATTTTTCAGATGCAAAGATCATAAATGAAGATGCAAATGAAAGAATAGAAAATGCATCAAAGGAACTGGATAAGCAGAGGAAAGCGGTGGGTGCTTCACTGGATAAACTTGGAGAGTTGAAGCTGTTTATTTTGAATAATAGCGTCAAAGAGTTCCTGGCTTCTTTTGAGAAGATAAAAAACGTAGACTTTGCTGAATCTGAGGGCCTGAGCGAACTTAGTAAATTACATCTTGATCAAAAGACGTTTACAGACCTTCGTGAAATGGAAAGCTTTGCAGCATCATTTATGGGAGGTACTGTAGCCGGTGCAGCAGGTGGCGCCATGGCTGCATTTGGTGCTTTCAGTGCTGCAACCACGTTTGCATCGGCATCAACTGGAACTGCCATTGCTTCGCTGAGCGGTGTAGCTGCTTCAAATGCCACTCTCGCTTTCTTTGGCGGCGGATCCCTGGCGGCGGGAGGCTTAGGTATGGCAGGAGGGACTGCCGTTCTTGGAGGCTTAGTGGCCGGTCCCGCATTGCTTGTTATGGGTACGATTGTTGGAGCGAAGGCCAGCAAGAATCTTGATAATGCCTATGCGAACAGCGCTAAAGCAGATGAGATCTGTGAGCAGTTGAAGACTGCAGGGAGCCAATGCAACGCTATACGCCGTCGCACATATATGTTCTATAATCTTTTAACAAGACTTGACTCATATTTTCTTCCACTGATCTTTAGAATGGAGGAAATTGTTGCAACTGAGGGAACTGACTATAAGTTTTACAGTATCGCATCAAGGAAGACAGTTGCAGCTGCAGCTTCAATGGCAGGTACAATTAAAGCTGTTTTGGATACTCCTATTCTTACCGAAGATGGAGATTTGACAGAGACGTCTGAAACCGTTGCAGGAGAGATAAGTGAAGCAATTAACAAGAAAGATGGTGAGACTTGCTGAGCATGATTATAATTTTATAAGGAAATATAGTTATGGGATCTCAGAAAAATAAACAACGCATTCTCCGCATTTTAAAATACCTGTATGAATTCACTGATGAGCAGCATACTGTTACTAATCAGGAATTGGTAGCCATGTTTGCTGACGACGTGACAAGTGGTAACCGGAAGACAATCAAGAACGATATCGATGTTCTTACAGAAGCCGGATTTGATGTCATCACATCGAAGCAATATCGTAATTCTTATTACATGGCCAGTCGGATATTTGAAGTACCGGAAGTCAAGATGCTTATAGATGCCGTTGCCTCGTCGCGCTTTATTACTAAAGAAAAAAGTGACGCCCTGATTGGAAAGTTATCTAAGCTTGTGAGTAAACCGCAGGCAGAGACACTTGTGCGCCATATGTACACAGCCGATGTACTTAAGCCGAACAATGAACAGATCTACTATGTTATTGACGTGATAACGGATGCCATAAATGCCGGTCGTCAGATCAAGTTCCAATATTATGACTATCTGCCGACGAAAGAAAAAGTCCTTAAAAATGACGGGGAGGAGTATTATCTGAGCCCTGTTGCTATGGTTTGGGATGATAATCACTACTATGCGATAGGGCACTCAGAGAAACACCCGGAGCCTTTTATCATTAATTTCAGGATTGACCGTATCTGTCATGCGGAGATCACTGATGAACCCTCAATTCTTCCGGAAGATGGATTTGATGTGGAAGAATATGTGAACCGGCAGTTCCGGATGAATGTTGGTGAGACAGTAGAAGTGGTTCTGGAATGTAAAAATGAGCGGATGCGGAATGTGATAGATCATTTTGGAGAAGAGGTTGAAACCTGGACATCAGATGAGGAACATTTCTGTGTGAGGGCACAGGTGGCGGACAGCCCGACATTTTATAGTTGGGTGTTTGGCTTTGTCGGGGATATTCGAATTTTAGAACCGGTAACGGTATTGAAGAAATTCCGGAAGATGCTTAGAACAGGATTAAGGTAACGTACCCATGAATAGGTGTCGTTGAAGTATTTTCTGTGATTGAAAGAGTGAAGGAGGGACATACATGACTTGGGGATATGCACGTGGATTTGTCATTGAGCATGACAGTACTGTGAAACGAAAAATTGACTGCAAGGATTGCCTGAATTATGAATCTGATGACAAGACCTGTACTAAGAGACCGCTTTATTTGCCGGAGGACGGATATAATTCCTGGAGAAACTGTGACTATTTTGAGCTTGATCCGTCGACGAGTCATTATGAAGAGAAAAAAGCTCAGTATGAAAGAACTAAGCAAAAAAAGCGTAGTGGAAAAGCGGATAAATAACATACGTGTGAGTTCGGCGATAATACATGAGTGAGATGGAAATTGAATAGAAAGGGGAAAGTATCGTATGCATTGACAATGAGAAAAGAAAAACTAAGTTGTAGATAAATAAGAATAATAGAGAACACCCGATAACCATTAATATATGCGTATTATTGAAAAATACAGGAATCATATGAACTTAAAGGAAAGAGTATGCCTGCAAAAATAACAAAAGAGGATTTTGAAAAAAGAGTAAAAGAAATGAATCCTCATCTAGTACTACTTACTGAGTACATAAATACTCATGAATTAATAACAGTCCGATGCAAGAAATGTAACATGACGTGGACTCTTAATGCAGGAAGTTTATTGAAACAAAGCCGCTGTGATTATTGCTATGGAAAAAAACCAATACCTGGAAAAACTGATTTGTTAACTAAGCGTCCAGAAATAGCAGCTGAATGGAATTATTATAGAAACGGACAATTGCGACCAGAACAATGCACTGAGTTTTCACGGAAATATGTATATTGGCGTTGTCGCTTAGGACATGAATGGGCTACATATATAAGTAATCGAACTAGACAGAATTCAGGATGCCCTATATGCCGTGGAAAAATGGTACTTAAGGGGTTTAATGATTTATCTTCCCGATGTCCTGATATTTTAACGCAGTGGGATTGGGATAAAAATGTGAAAAAACCAGATGAATTTTACTATCAGTCTCATAACGATGCATGGTGGAAATGCCAGCTCGGTCATTCATGGCATACTAAAATATATCTTCGTACACAGATGGGCCAGGGCTGTCCTGAGTGCGATAAATCTGGCACATCTTTTCCTGAACAGGCGATATATTATTACTTAAAAAAATCTTTTACATCATGTGTTAACAATTACACAGAATTAGGAATTGAACTTGATATATATATACCGGAATTAAAAACAGCAATTGAGTATGACGGTTTACGATATCATCAAGGGACTAATAGGTATAAGAGTGATAACAAAAAAGATTCGGTTTGCAAGGAGCATAATATCCGACTAATCCGTGTTCGAGAAAATGGTTTACCTCAAACTAAAAGTGCATTAACTATATGGAGAGAAGAGCCAAATAAATTGAGTTCATTAAATGATAGTATACACAATATTTTTAGAATTCTTGGTACACCTAATATTGATGTGGATGTTATAAAAGATTGTTCAAAAATTTGGAATACTTATTATACTTTTTTAAAGGAAAACAATATACAAACAACATTTCCGGAACTGGCAAAAGAATGGCATCCAACTGAAAACGGCAGCTTAACTCCAGAAATGGTTACTAAAGGATTTCATGGAAAGATTTATTGGATATGTAAGAATTATCCAGAACACATATACTCTTCTACGATATCTAACAGATTGATGGGACGCGCTTGCCCATATTGTGGAAGTCGAAAAGTATTACGTGGATTTAATGATTTGGCTTCTATAAATCGTGATGTTGCTAAGTCCTGGAGCCCCAATAATAGTATTCTACCATCAGAAGTTTTTCCTAATAGCCATAAGAATTATCTTTGGGTCTGTCCTAAAGGACATGAGTATTATGCTTCTCCTGCGAACCGAGTAAAAGGAAAGGGATGTCCATATTGCTCAAATCAGAAAGTGCTACGAGGTTTTAATGATCTCCTAACGAGATATCCTGAAATAGCAAAAGAATGGGATTATTCGAAAAATATGGTAGGACCTGAAGAAGTGGGGTGTGCAACTGAAAAAAAATACTTCTGGATTTGTTCTAAAGGACATTCATACGATATGTCAGTAAAAAATAGGGTTCAGGGAAAGGGATGCCGATATTGTTCACATAATGCAGTGATATCTGGAGAGAATGATTTGGCACACATACGCAAGGATCTTATGCAACAATGGAATTTTGAGAAGAATACTCTTGTGGATCCTGCCCAGACGGCTTTAAAGAGTAATAAAAAAGTCTCCTGGAAATGCAATCATTGTGGTTATATCTGGGATGCCTACATCTATCATAGGACAGAACATCCCTATGCACAATGTCCAAAGTGTAAGTATATCATCTATAATGATTAAAACTGATTGTAGTATTTCTCAAGCTGTGCCAAGTCCTTGAGGATGTAACGCTTGTATATGATGCAGTAGAGGCTCGACTTAGCTACGATGGATAGGAACTTCACTTATGGAATTGAATAAAAAATCTGTTTTTGGCACCTTTCTACTTGAGAGGTGCCGCTTTTTTTGTATATGCATTGAAGTTGTTGTATAATTATTAGAGCATATTATTAGTTAACTTAAGAAAAGACTCCTACAATGCTTTGAGGAAAACATATTACTAATAGATGGAAAGGACAGAAAAATGGCTCAAGGATATGATGTTCAAGCGATCATGAAATTACTGAGGGGAAAATCAGAGATGAACCCTGATGAGCATGATGGCTGCTATGAATTAATGAGGAAAACGATAGAAGCATATTCTAAATTGAAGGATTTTTCTGTTTTGGATTACAAAGACCTCAATTTAGTTTATTTGACCACAGTCGGAACCTGGAGACAGGGAATCGAAGCAAAAAAGAATACGATCAAGGAAAGCCATCTTCTTTCAGACGATAAAGAGCATCTTATTCTGCTGATAGATGAAATCTGGGAGAAGGCTTCCAGAGGAGAGTATACAAGTAATCAGACTGGTGTCGATGCAGATATTTCTATCGGATTGTTTGGTACAGGGTTCTTTTCTTTTGAACATAAGACCACCCCTCAGCATGTCCAAGAGTTTATCCGAATGTGTTGTGACTTATTACCTATGACAGATGACTATGAAATGTACGCAAGAGCAGCAACAGTGCTTACAAAATATTTTCAAGGCATGCGTGCAGCTTCTGCATCCATGGTTTTACATTGTTTACATCCTTATTCGTTTCCGGTAATGAACGCAAATATGGGTAATAAGAATATTTTCGAGGTGTTGGGGGTCAAACTTTACAAGAGAGACAATATTGAAAACTATATTGTAAATTGCAAAAGAATAAAAGTTTTCAGAGATAGATCGTTTTTATACAAAAATTATCGAATCTTTGACATAGCTGCTTGGCAGATTGAAGATTATGCTAAGGAACACAATCATGGTGTTTTTGGGGCTTGGGAAGTAGTTAGTGAGGTAGTAGCAAGGACTGAGTACAATGACTCGCTCATACGTGATCATTGTGTTGACATTCCGAAAGAGATTCTATGGTTCTTTAGAATATCCGGAATTGGTAAGGGAGCAATGCAGAGTATTGTTCTTATGTATCAAGGTACTGCGTATGACGGGTATATTAGGAGAGATTTTGAGAATGCGATGCAAATTCGCCTCGGTTGGCATGATGCACTTGCCGATGAATTTGAAAAAACAATACAGGATGACACGGAACATTATCTCGTTTTTAAAAGAATTGAAGATTTTAATTACGAAATTAGCGTTATAGAGTTGCCAAAGGAAGCTACCTCCGAGAGCGGTCGCGTCTGGCTGATTTCATGGAATCAGAATAACTGGGATTGGGAGAATTTTTCCGAAATATGTGAGGCTACCAAAAACGGTAGAATGTTTGTAGAAAGCTGGGCTTGTGCAAGTTCAAAGCCGCAAGTCGGAGATGAAGTCTTTCTTATCAAACTTGGTGATCAGCCGAGAGGTATTATCGGTCATGGCACTGTAGAACGCCCAAGCTATGAGAAATCACATTATAATGCTGCGAAAGCAGCAGAAGGAAAGAAAGAGAAGGCAATCGATGTAAGATTTGATCGCCTGATCGATTTTTCTAAAGATACGTTTATATCTCAGGGCGAGTTAAATGCGAAATGTGCGGGACAGCAATGGAGTCCGCAAAGCTCGGGTATTGAAATAAAACAGGAAGTGCTACCAACATTGCATTCACTCTGGGAGGAAGTTTCTGTAAACAAAGATGAATGGTGGCCAAGTCTATCTGATTATGATCCGGGCATAACCGCTGAAGAATACCATGATCTGTTTCTTGATACAAGTGTTACCAGAAAAGAATGGCTTGAAGCATTATATGACTTGTATCAGATGCCGGACCACTTAGGAACTTGTGCAGATTTGGAAATCCGGTTCAATAAACCTTATGCACGATATAACCGATACTTGACGTCATTGGCACGAAGAATACGAGAAAAAACAGATTGTCCGGTCACAGAGGATCAGGAATCTTCAGCCTATTGGCCTGTTTTGTTTCAAGGAAAAGACGTTCAAAACGATGATTCTCATAAAGGGATATATTGCTGGAAAATGCGAGAACCTGTCGTTAAATCAGTGGAAATGCTTATAAATGAAGGAGTCTTTGAAGAAGTGCATATGAATGATACGGTTTATCAATTTAATCATAATCTTATTTTATATGGTCCTCCCGGTACAGGTAAAACATATAATTCAGTTATATATGCTGTAGCAATTTGCGAGGGAAAATCGGTTAAACAAATTTCTCAGGAACAGAACTATGAGGACATTTTGGAACAATACCGTAGATTGAAAGAAGAAGGACGTATAGCGTTTACTACATTTCACCAATCTTACGGCTATGAGGAATTTATCGAAGGTATTCGACCCGTTCTTTCAGAGAGAACGAGTAGCCTTCAAGATGAAGATCATGGGCTTAGATATAAGATCTATGATGGTATATTTAAGAAATTTTGTAAGAGAGCGAGTGGAATAAGAGTCAGTGAAAAGACGAAAGTTTGGGCTGTATTAAACCGTAATTGTGAACCAGACAGTATCCGACTAAAAGGTGTTGAAGCCGGAAGTTTTAAGGACAAGGCGGCTGAAAATAAATACAACAGCTTAATATGTATGAGAAAGGGAGATATTGTCCTTGAATATACTGGAATGAATGGTGAAGTTGAAAAGATAGGCATTGTTTCAGATGATAATTGGATTGTCGAGAAAGATAATGACTTTATTTATTGGAAAAGATATGTGGAATGGTTTATAGAATTTAATCCGTTTGAAGTGATAGAGGCGCTTCAAAAAAAAGATAACGTCTTTGTTTATGATAATGAGATAATAGAGGTTAAGGGCGTCGAAGCAAAGTCAATGTTTGATAAATATATGGGTTCTTCGGTTGAAGAAAAGCCATATGTCTTCATCATTGATGAAATCAATCGAGGGAATATCTCTAAGATCTTTGGTGAATTGATCACCCTCATAGAGGATACAAAACGGGCAGGGTCGTCAGAGGCGATGGAAGCGACACTGCCATATTCCGGAGAGACATTTTCGGTCCCGCAAAACGTTTATATTTTAGGAACTATGAATACCGCAGATAGATCCATTGCGCTTATGGATACTGCTCTTCGGAGAAGATTTGAATTCATTGAAATGATGCCAGATTCTGAAGTTCTGGATAGTTTGGGCGTTGGAACGATTGCCGTAGATGGAGAGGAACTGAACGTAGCCGGAATGCTGGACATAATAAATAAGAGAATTGAATACTTATTTGATCGCGAGCATACAATTGGTCATGCCTTCTTTACGAAGCTGGCAGACGATGCTTCTCTTGAAACACTTGCGAGCATTTTTGAGAAAAATGTAATACCCCTTTTACAGGAGTACTTTTACGAAGACTATGAAAAAATCCAGCTGGTTTTAGGGGATGATAGCAAAGCGGATGAATTCAAGTTCATATTAGATAGAACTATAAAAGCCGAAAACATATTCAATAGTAATCCTGATATAGATCTTCCGGAAAAAGGATATAGTGTGCAGCATAAAGCGTTCAGGAGACTGGAGAGCTATAAGCTGATTGCTAAGGGCTTATGATATGAAAAAGCTGTTGGAAGTAAGGGAATATGATAAGATTTCCTGTAATGAACGTTTTAAAACAGAGTACGCCTACCTTCCAGAGCCAGTTTTCAGGTGCCTGGAAGAATTTATTCACGCATTTGCCGGTGATGAGGAATATGCAGATGCACTGGAATTCTTGAAGATTGGCTTTCGAAGGAATGTGGGTGACATTATTTCGGTGAACAATTATGTTGGACTGATCCAGATGCAGAACGGGTATCAGATTCAGGTTCTTCCAAAGATTGACTTTGGCAGCGACCCAGACATCAAAAATGAGGAGACAAAAAGAGTTTTTCTCCGCATGCTCCGCACAATGAAGGATTTTCCGAGTAAAGTCTTCAATGATGCAAATCTAAAAATGGATCGGATGACACTCTACGAGATATTCATTAACATGTATCTACAGGAAGTGCGTAACCTTGTGAAGCATGGCATTAAGTCTACTTATATGAGCAGGGAAAATAATTTGGGCTTTTATAAAGGGAAGTTAATGGTGAATGAGCATCTTAAGCGAAATGCCGTCCATGGAGAGAGATTCTATGTCCAATATGATGAGTATCTTGTCGATAGAGCTGAGAACCGACTGGTGAAGGCTACTTTGCTGAAGTTGCAGAGCATTACAAGCAGTGCGGAAAACCATAAGGAAATTCGGCAGTTACTCACAGCATTTGAGATGGTAAGACCCTCTATAAATCACCAGAAGAACTTCTCACGAGTGGTGATTGATCGCAACACAAAAGATTATGATATGCTGATGCGCTGGTCCAGAGTGTTTTTGCTGAATAAGAGCTTTACAACATTTTCCGGAGGTACAAATGCGCGTGCTTTGCTGTTCCCAATGGAAAAGATTTTCGAGTCATACGTTGCCAAACAAATCAAAAAAGTACTTGCAGATCTGGAATGGGATATATCGTGTCAGGATAAGGGATATTACTTGTTTGACTCTCCGCGCCAATTTGCTTTGCGGCCGGATATTGTGATAACCAGGGAAGATGGGTCAAAGGTCATACTGGATACGAAATGGAAAGTTCTTGTTGATAAGCCGCGCATCAACTATGGAATTTCCCAAGCTGATATGTATCAGATGTACGCGTACGCAAAGAAATATGATACTTCGGAAATATGGCTGCTCTATCCAGTAAATCCGGAGATGCGGAACCATCAGCATATTTCGTTTGATAGCGATGATGGCGTAAATGTTCGGATTTTCTTTGTTGATGTTGCAAATATTGAAAATAGCCTTTCCGAGCTTAAGGGGAGATTAGTCTGAAAGGAATGGGAAGATGGATATATCTACATCAATGAAAGTTTTTCACAAAGTATATGGGTATGGCAAAGTAATAAAAATAACAGATGAAAAAGTATATGTCGATTTTAGCGGTAAGAAAAGGATATTTGATTATCCGAGCGCGTTCGATAAAGGATACCTGTTGGCAGAAGATACAATAGAAAGTAAGCGTACTGTGCCTGAAACAGAAGAGTTTACCCCACACCATATGGAGCCTACCGAGAATTTACCAACCGCCCTAACAATGGATGATATAAAGCATCATATTATGATGTTGAAAATAAATCAGCGCTATAAAGAGGGCATGACGCCAGAAGAGTTATATGATGCTGTACGTGGTGTGTGGAGAGCATCGATGAGTCGTGCACGGGAGATCGAATATGTATTTGGCATTTATAACGGACGAATTGTAGCGGTCTATACTCCAACAAAATGGTATGTAAGCAAAGAATCTCCTGAAGAATTTGCAAGATTAAGACAAAAACTAACGCCAAAATTAGAAGATAGAGTATTTTTTGTAGACACGTCATTTGAGCAAGGGCTTCCACCTGATGAGAATCAAAAATTCTATCTCGGAAAGTCTATTCTCAATTTGGATATAAATATTAAAGCACAGAATCCGGTAATCTATTTAAGCCCCCAAGCGTATGCACCACATGTTTTACCAGTGGAAAATAATAGAGAATAATATCGGCGCTTCGATTAAGTTGAGATACGAAAAGATGTTTGAAGCTATCAATGAGGCAGTCCTAATGAGATAATGGGAAGCAAAGAATAGAACTATAAAAATGGTGGGTAATACCCGAGATGCTTGTGCATACATAATAAACAACAAGATATAATAATATGGAGAGGAGAAATGGAAAGTATCAATCGTGATATTTTAGTTCCGTACATGGCAGCATATAAGACGTATCTTGACAGACAGGCTCACGGAAAAAATGCTCGGCCATTAAGGAATGAGCAGGAAGACTATAAACGAAGAATTCCAATCAAAGCGACAGAAACTCTTGACCAAGGACGTTGGAGTGAATCTGATATCGGAACTGGCTCTATCGGAGAAAAGGCAATCAAAGCAGTTCAAAAGAATCGGAATCTAGTAGGCAGATTTCAAGTAACGGCATTTTCTGATAAGGTCAGAGATAATCCGGAAACAGTAGAAAGGATTCTGTTTGACCTCTACTGCAACAGGAAGGATCATGAGTGCTTTGACCGACTGTGTGACGTGTTTGGGAGAAAGTATGATTTGCTGGCTTATTTATACTTCATACTTGATCCAAATAGTTACTTGCCGTTACGTTCATCCATTTTTGATAAAGTTTTCATGAAGCTCAAAATCAATCTGCAGACTTACGGACGGTGCTCATGGGAGAACTATCAATATTTTTTGAATACTGTTGCACTCGTTCGAGATGTTATGAAGGACTATTTTCAGACTTCAGATGTTGACCTGTTGGATGCTCATTCTTTTCTTTGGACTTTGAATTTAGATGTGTTGAAGACAGGCGATGAAAACGATAAAAAGCCGGAAATAGAGGCCTACGAAAAAATCATTGAGGCTGGAGCAGCAGTCTTTCATAAAAGATACGGAGAAGGGATAATCACGAATATTACTGAAGAAAAGATCTACGCACAGTTTGATAACGGACTGAGGATTTTCAATTATACGGATGCTTTTGAGAAAGGCTATTTGACGTTGATATAACCCTCTGGCAGGGATATACACTTTGAGACACATCAAAAAGGGTGGGACTCTTGTGGGAATTATAGTCTCAGAAACGATTAATACAGAAAGGTGTACTTACCCATCTTGGATCTGGCATTTTCCGAAAATTACGCCAGAAGACAGGACAATAGTCAGTTGCGATAATTAAAGGGAGAGCAATTATGACCGAATTAGAAAAACAAATGTTGGAGAATCCTGAAATAGCCAAAGCCTACAAACGAGCTATGAATCTTAGCGACTTGATGATTGTCGCCCCGCATAAGGCGAAGTATTACCGTCGCTATAATATCCAATGGCTGATTAATCAGGTGGAAAAGGGAGCTCCACTCAAATATGTGACATTTTGGAAGGCGGATCATGGTGAAGAGAACAATGTTTTTTCGCAGTGGTATATGGGAAAGCCTTTTAATATAAACGGCCGCTCCTATGCTACAGCTGAGCAGTATATGATGTCAGAGAAAGCCTTGCTATTCAACGATCTTGACATGTATCGGAAGATCATGGATGAGCCGGATCCAAATCGATGCAAGAAATTAGGGAGACAGGTTAAGGGCTTTGTGGGGCACGTATGGGAAGAGGCTTTCCCGGAAATAATTTTCCATGGGAATCTGGGGAAATTACAGTCTGATATTGAAATCGTGGATGCTCTTTTGGAAACAAGGCATTCAGTGCTCATAGAAGCAAGCCCATTTGATGATATATATGGTGCTGGATTGAAGAAGGAAGACCTTCTGAATTCAGACGGGACGCTGAAGGTACCACCACAGAATTGGCACAAGGCCGGCAGTAAGCGGCAGGCTGAGAACAATCTTGGCTTTATTCTGATGGGTATTCGAGATTTGTTACGGGATCTGATGGGAGGCTTTCAGGAGAATGAAATGGAAAAAGAGTATAGAGAATCTGGCAGAGAAGAGATAAACTGCTTATGGCTCAAGGCGTGAAGATTATGGATTGTGGTTCAACGAACGAAACGGATTATGATGAGTTTTATATAAAGACTTTTTCTGATGTGAGAAATAAAATCGAGGAGTCAAGATGGTCATGATATTATGTCCGTTATTCGTAAAACAAACCGGAACAATTACGACGGTATAGACAAAAACGTGAGTTGGCGGTGAGATTATGAGATAGGGTGAATTTGAAAAGGAAGCAAGAATGTACGGGATAGAAAAATGTTAGAGGTGAAGTATGCTTCCCGGATTAGGAAAGAAAAGAGGATTCGGAACGAGTCATGGCGAATGAGAATGGCACTTGGATTATGTACGGAGTATCATGGGATGACCCGGAATGTCTGCACACAGTGGATGAGGCAATAGAGTATATAAACAAAGTAGGATTTCTGCCGCTGTTCAAGAATGAGATCCCGGGATTCTCACTGGAAGAAAGGACTGTACCGGAGTACTGGTGGTCAGATGATCCGGAGGTGGATCCGTGGAAGTGGAGGGAGATTATTGCCCGCAGCGGAAGGGTAGCATACGGCAAATTCTTTGACAGAAAAGCCGGGTTTATTTCCGAAGAGTGGCTCCCCTATTTCGTGAACTATCGAAGGGATGGGTATGACTTCGATGCGCTCTGGGAGGACGGAAAGGCATCTGCCAGGCAGAAGAAGATCATGGATTTATTTGCTGAAGAATTTGAGGATGAGGAGTATTTCTCAAATGAGCTTAAACAGAAAGCCGGTTTCAGCAAGGACGGCGACAAGGGCTTCGAGGGGATTATTACTGGATTGCAAATGCAGACCTACCTGTGTGTTCATGATTTCAGACAGCGTAGGAACAGGAAGGGTGTGGAGTATGGCTGGCCGATTGCGGTATACTGTACGCCGGAGCATTTGTGGGAATATGATTTTGTGACCTTGGCTTACAAAGAAGAGCCAATAGAATCCGCGAAACGGATTGCGAGGCATCTTATGGATGTGTATCCTGTTGCGGATGCCGGAGCAATTCGAAAGGTGATCGGCCTGAGGCCCGGGGAGCGGAAAGAACCGGAAAAGAAGAGAGTGTAAAGGTGGATTGCCCTGCTGACTAACGATTTACCGTAGCTGTCAATTAAGGTGCGACAGCTACGGTATCCCTTTCAGATAAAGAGGCTCACATCTGCTGACTGCTAACCTCCCGAATCAGATGAACAGATTTACATCTGCCATCTCCGCATCTCCGAGATAGGAAGCCACGCCGGCGTACTCAATCCCGTCGATCAGCTCCTCCTTCTTAATCCCCATGACATCCATGGACATCGTACATGCGACGATCCTGACCCCGCTGTCAAGAGCGGTCTGGATCAGCTCATCCAGAGACAGGACATTTTTCTGCTTCATGATCATTTTCATCATCTTTGTGCCGAGACCGCCCATGTTCATTTTAGAAAGA
>OCVV011235030.1_pt1 | contig 30415 bp, 35 predicted proteins | sample 1539721 | NCBI WGS metagenome assembly OCVV01 (sample SAMN02144230, study PRJEB22623) | gut metagenome | biome: sheep rumen | host: Ovis aries | place: New Zealand | reverse complement strand
TCATATGGGAGCCTCCTTGCCGGGATTTGGCTCCTTTTATTGTATCAAAAAGCCGCACCAGGTGGTGCGGTTGAGATTTCAATTTAGGAAGCTTCTAAAGAAGCTTTTTTTCATGCTTATTTATGTTCCCTACTTTCTCTTATTTGTTCAAATAGAGCTAAATAAATCATAATACCTGCAGTAATAGAAAGAAGAATTCCAAATAAATAATCATTTATATTTTTTAAAAATAAAAATCCAATAATCGCACCAATTGGTTCTTCTAAAGCAGCAATTAAAGTATAGAAAAATGCTTTACTTTTACTTTTTGTACTATAAAAAATAGGAATTGCAATTGCAATACCTTCAGGAATATTATGAAGTGCAATAGAAAGCGCTATAGAACTTCCTAATTTAATGTCTTTAGTAGTAGTTATAAAAGTAATAATTCCTTCAGGAAAATTATGAATAATCATAGCTATCATAGAAATAATACCAATTTTATATAATTTATCTTTAGAATTATTTAAATCATTTATTATTTCTACAATAATAAAGCCAAATATAATATAAATAGAAATAAGCATGATAGATACAATTAAATTATAATTTAAACTTATATACATATATGAATTAGGAATTAAATCAAATAATGATACATATAGCATGATTAAAGAAGAAAAAATTAAACTATATCTAATTACTCTATTTTGATTATTAATCTTAAAAAATATAGGAAATATACCTAGCATAGTAGATAAACCAGATAATAAAGAGATAATAAAACTTAAAAAAAAGTTATTCATATAATCACCATTTAATTATATAAATAACTTTATTTTTTTATTCACATATTAATGTTATGTTTTATTCTTCATTTTCTTTATTTTCTTCTTCTTTTTTATCTAGATATACAGTAAATAAATATACTGCTAATACAAAGCTTATAATCGCATATTTAAATTTAATTACTATGTTTAATATTCCTCCAGATAATACTACTTTTCCTTTGACATCATCTATATCAATTGATTCATCTAATGTATTATTGGCATCTCCTTTAGTTGTAATTTTATTTCCTTCTATTTCTACAACTCTATGAGTTACAAATCCATTATTTTTAGTAAATGTAATTACATCATCTTTTTTTATATTTTTTGTTTTATATATTAAGATGTAATCTCCAACATGAATATTATCTTCCATTGATCCAGTTTGTACTTCAAATATTTCTACTTTGTTAGTAAATCTTAATACTGCATATACCGAAAGTACTATTAAAGCAATTATAAATATTATATCTATTATTTTTTTAATTATTTTTATCATTGTGCACTTTCAGCCTCTACGTTTATTTTTAAGTCAAATAATACGTTAGGAGTTTTTCCTATTTCTGTATCATTATCGCTACTTACCCATTTCCATTCTAAGTCATATGAGTCATTAGTGTTAGAGTTTATTAATACATCACTAAGATTTAATTCATTTGCTGATACATATTCTTCTTTTACATAAGTTCCATTTTTCTTTAGTTTATATTTCATATTTATTCCATGTTCATTTGTCTCTGTAAATATAATATTATATTTAATTTGTGAATTTGTTTCATTTTTTACAATGAAGTTATATGTTCCAGTTGATTCTGGTGCAATTGTCCCTTCTACTTTTGCAGTAGATGATTCAAATATTTTTGCATCTGTTGTTTCACTCCATGTTGCATTGCTATCTTTTACTATTAGTTTTCCTTCTACTTCTTCCTCTTTATTTTCATCTGGTTTTTCTACTGGCTTTTCTGTTGGTTTTTCTACTGGCTTATCAACAGGAGTTGTTTTTTCTTCTACAAGAGTTAATACTAAAGTACTTTTTGAAGTATATAAGTCTTTTATTGTTTGTCCTTTTTTATTTGATTGTTTTATAATTGTTCCAGCTGTATTAGAAGAAGATTTATTTTCATATTTAGTTTTAATCGGAACATCAATTGAATCTAACCAGTTTTGTACATCTTTTTTTGTCGCTCCAGTAAAGTTTGGAATTAAACATATTGGATTACTGTCATCTACTAAACAATTTACTTTATCACTGTTTGCAAATGTTATTACCAACTCTTTATTGTTTTCAATTAAATCTTTTACTGTTTTACCTTTATCTGATTGATTTGTAACTGTACCTGTTTTTTTATTTGATTTTTCTTCTTTAAATTCTGATTTTAAATTGTTTGTAACTTTGTCTAACCAATCTAATACATCTTGTTTTGTTTTTCCTGTAAAGTCTGGTATTATACATAATTCATTATAAATATCTTTTAAGCAATCTACTTGCTCTTTTCTTGAATTTGCAAATGTTACTGACAAGTTTTGATTTTCATCTAATAAATCTTTTATTCTTTTTCCTTTATTAGATTGATCTATTATAGTTCCTTCTTTTTTATTATAGTCTTTTACTTCATATTGAACATCTATTAAGTTGTTAATAGATTCTAGCCATTTTTCTACATCATCTTTTGTTTTTCCTGTAAAATCTGGTACTAAACAAAGTCTATTGTTAACATCTTTTAAGCAATCTACTTTATTATCTTTATTATTTGATATTTTAATTATTAACTCTTCATTATCGTTAATTAAGTCTTTTAATGATTTTCCTTTACTAGATTGATCAAAGATTATTCCATTTTGTTCTTCATTATATTCATATACGTATTTTATTTTTATTTTATTTTCTATTTTTTCTAGCCATTCTTCTACATCTTTTCTTGTTTTTCCTGTAAAGTCTGGTATTATACATAAGCTATTTTTAGAATCTTTTGAGCAATCAACTTTACTTCCACATTCTTTTCCATCACATAAGTTAATTACTGCTCCATCTGGAGTACCATCATCTTTTTTACCATTACAACAACTATGTAGTAATAATAAAATTATTATTATAATAATTATGATTGTTATTATTATGTTTCTTGTTCTATGATTTTCTTTTTCTTCCATAAATGACCTCCTTAGATTCTAATTTTTTACTAACTTTATATGCTTTGTTTATATCTTTATTATATATATAATTTTACATTTCTCGACATTTTAAGTCAACCTTTTTGATATTTTATATCTATATAAAAAGAAATCACTATATTAATGATTTCTTTCTTTTTTTATATTTACATATATCAATTAATTTGCATTCTTCACATATTGGTTTTTTAGCAGTACATTTATATCTTCCAAATAATACTAATTGATGATGAATTTTAGCCCATGATTCTTTTGGAAATTTCTTCATAAGTTTCTTTTCTATTGTAAGTACATCATCTTTTTCTTTTGCTAAATTTAGTCTTTTACTTACACGTGATACATGAGTATCTACTGCTATTGCTGGGTAATTAAATAAATTACTTCTAACAACATTACTTGTTTTTCTTCCAACTCCAGGAATACTAGTTAATATTTTTTCATCATTTGGAACAATTCCATTACAATTATCTAATAAATATTTTGCTATTTCTTTTACAAATACACTTTTTTTATTAAATGTTCCAATTGGTTTTATTATTTGTTTTATATCTTCTAAGTCAGCATTACTTAGTTTTTCTAATGAATCATATTTATTAAATAATATTTTAGTTACTTGATTTACTCTTTTATCTGTTGTTTGTGCAGAAAGTACTACTGCAATTAATAATTCATAATCTTTATTATAATTTAATTCACATTTTGGATTTTTATATAATTCATCTAAATATTCTTCAATTATATTATGATTCATCATCATCCATCCAATCATAGTCAAATACATCTACTTTTTCTTTTTTAGGTTTATCTTTTTCTCTAAATTCTTTTTTGTTTTTTTCTACATCTTCTTTTGTCTTTATACCTTTTTTATACCATTCATAAAGAATTTTATCCATATAACGAAGTCCTGCTACTCCATTCATTACAGATTCTCTTAAAGCTTCCGTTATTATTTCATCAGTATAACCTTTTTCTTTCCATGCTTTAACTATTTCTACTTCCATATTTGAAAGTTCTCTTCCAAATTCACTTTCCATTGTTTTGTATATATTTGTATCTTCTTTTTCTACTTTATTATCATTAATTTCATCAATTAAGAGTAAAGATATTTTGTCATAGAAAAAGTCTAGACAAATATATTCTTCCATTATATTTTTCTCATTTGTTATTACTTTAATTTCTATTAATTTTTTATCTTGTAAATTAGAAATATACATCAATACTTCTGTTTCATCACAATAGAATTCTTCACAAATTCTTTTTATATCAAATAATATATTATTACCTTTTCCATTTAAATACATTAGAAATATGAAAGACTCTAAATCTATATCAAGTTTTTTATATTCTTTATATAGATATAAAGGTATTGTTATATTTCCACTTTTTATTATGCTATTTAATCTATCATATTTCATAAAACCCTCCTATTTGTAGTTATCCACTATATACTTAATAATATTTCCCTTTTCATTTTTTATTTCATTATTTAATATTTTTATTTCAATATCATTATAAATTGTTTTATATATAGGTCCTGGTTCAATATTTAAAATATCTTTTAAATCAGATGAATTAAGATCTATTTCTTTTCTCATTTTTATAGGTAAGTCTTCATATAGACCTACTACTTCTGATTTATCTATATTTTGCATATTTGCTACAATTTGATTAGCATATAGTCCATATTTATATAGTGTATAATTTGTTATCCCTGTTTTTAATATTTCTTTTACATAATTAATTATTTCTTTTTCACTATTAGTAAATTCATGTTCATATCTATTACTTACTGTTAGAGATGCCCATATACCAATTATGTCATTATTTAAGTTTATTCTATCTAAATTATATATTTCTAAGTCTTGATCAAGTCCAAGCTCTAATAGTAGTTTTACTCCATATTTTGAATTGCTGCTTGAAAAGATTTTATCAAGTTCTTGTTTTTTTCTATTATATGATAGTTTTCTTAATAAACTTTTGTTCTTTATTATAGCACTTTTTACTTCATCACTTAATGTAAAATTTAAATTTGTTGCAAATCTTATTGCTCTTAATATTCTAAGTGAATCTTGAGAAAATTTGTAGTCACTATCTCCTACTGTATTTATTATCTTTCTTTCTATATCTTTTTTTCCACCTAGTAGATCTAAAATATTTCCATTCTTATCCATACATAATGTATTTATTGTAAAATCTCTTCTATTTAAGTCATCAAGTAAACTACTTATATATTCTATTTCTATAGGTTTTCTATTATTTAAATAAGTTATTTCTTTTCTAAAGGTAGTTATTTCAAATCTATCATTTTTTATATATAGAGTAATTGATCCATATTCTTCTTTTGGAAGTACTGATGTTTTAAATATTTCCATTATTTCTTTTGGAGTTGCTGATGTTGCTATATCTACATCAGTAGATTTTATTCCTAATATGTAATCTCTTACAAATCCACCTACTATATAGGCAGCATGTCCGTTTTCTTCAATTTGACTTAATATTCTTAATGCTTGTTTTAACATCTAATCACCATTTAAATTATATCATATTTTGGCATTAAAAAAGAGCTTTATGTAGCTCTATTTTATTTTAGTTTACAGCTTCTTTTAAAGCAGTTCCAGCTTTGAATGAAACAGCTTTTCTTGCAGGAATCTTAACTGTTTCACCAGTTTGAGGGTTACGTCCTTCTCTTGCTTTTCTCTTAGAAACATTGAATGTTCCAAATCCAGCAACAGGAACTTTTTCTCCCTTCTTTAGTGCTTTAGTTATTACTTCAAATGTAGCTTCTAAAGCACGAGTTGCGTCAGCTTTAGTTAAGCCAGTTTTTTCTGCAATAGCTTCTACTAATTCAGCTTTTTTCATTATATATTACCTCCATTTTTTAAGCACGATATGCTTACATATACAAATTATCACAATTTTTTGATTAAAGCAATAATTTTTGTTTATTTTTCAACGATTTTACACTTTTCTATTATAGTGTTTCTATTTAAAAGAAGAATAAGTGGTAAAGTAGTATAATTTCTCGTATTTTTTAAATAATTATGACTGGTCTAAGACCCATGGTCATATCACTGGTACTATCAAGTGCACCGAAAACAGAATTAGATACTGCCCATAAAAGATTCTCGCTTCTAGCTGTTCCTGTCCAAAATGAAATTTTACCTATGAAGCTTGGTGCATTTTGACAAGTATGAACTTCCATGTTACATCCTAATTCCAATAACTCTTCTAATTTTATTAATCTAGCCTTTTTTATTGTTGCACCTTGTTGTTCTAAATATGATTTATAAGAATTTAAGTATTGGTATAGATTACTATGACTATCATATACATAAGCGCATTTTGTTTCTGGAGTGTAATCATCTACATCATAATCACAATAGTTACCAGGATATGTTGTTCCTACTCCACTACTCCAATAATGTACTTCTGAAAAAGGAATTGATCCACTATATGTTGATACACGTAATAAAAATCCACTAGCATCACTACTTTGTAGTCCATAACCTTCAGAATCTGTTGGATATGATCCAATTACATTTTTATTACCATCACAAATATTTCCTAATTTTAAATTATACCTAGCAAGTAATACTAAATCATTTCCATCATGTTTCATTACATAAAAATCTTCTGTTCCAATTTTTACTAAATCCCCTGTTACAACTGTTTCTTTTGTCTTACCATCTGGATATATTACATTACTAATTCCTGTACTATTAGTTGTTCCTGTACAGTCAGAATTATATATTACTATATTATTTTTTCCATCTTTTCCCGTTATAAGTATTTTGTTTTTTACTTCTCCTTCTTGTATTCCACTTACGATTTTATCTTCATTTAAATCATTTACTGGAGTTACTTCATTTACTCCTTGTCCTGTTATGTCATTACTTATCCAGTAATAATTATAACCGATACCATCGAAAGTTACTCCTACATAAGCCCCTTCATCCTCAAATTCACCATATGGAGACTTATTTCCATTTTCTGTCTTTACACAACTTATTGGAATATAATATGTAGAATTTGTATCGTATATTCCAAGTTTTCCTTCATTAACAATGTTTCTTGTTCCACCTATAATATTTTTAGCAGTATCGATATAAGCACTTTTTCTTGAATTACTAATATATGTTGTAACACTTGGAATTGCTATTATCATTAATATTCCAAGAATTATTATTACGGCAAGAAGCTCTATTAAGGTGAATCCATTCTTTTTTTTCATTTATTACATCTCCTATTATATTAATAGTAGCATATTTCTAAATAAAATTAAATATAAAAAAGTAATGCTAATGCATCACTTTATTTATAATTATAAGACAAAAGCAATTAAGTTATTAGATCCTTTATTAACTATTTTAGTTAATGTTTGTGATAATTTATATCGTATGTTTTCAGGCATCATTGAAATTTTTGATTGTATTCCTTCCTGTACTATTACATCTAAGCTTCTTCCAAATATTTCACTTTTCCAAATGTTTTGTGGATTTGTTTCATAATCTTTCATTAGATAATTTATTAATTCTTTACTTTGCATTTCACTTCCTATAATTGGTTCAAATGTTGAATTAACATCTACTCTTATCATATGAATTGAAGGTGCAACTGCTTTTAACTTAACTCCAAATCTATTTCCTTGTTTTATTATTTCTGGAGTGTCTAATTTCATATCTTTTAATGTTGGTGATGCTACTCCATATCCTGTTTGTTTAACCATTTTTAAGGCATATTTTATTTCTTCATATTCTGTTTTAGCTTCATCATAGTCTTGGAATAATTTTAATAGTTGTGCTTTATTTTTTATATCAACTTTAATAATATCTTTTAATGTTTCATTATATAGTTCATTAGGAGCATCAAGATTAATTGTTACTATTCCTGTTGATGGATCTACTTCTGCAATATATGCTCTTTCTATATATTTATTATCTTGAAATGATTTGGTTATATTTTCTATATCTTTTAATTTATTTACTTCTAATACACTTTCCTTCATTGAATCAATATAGCTTTTCTTTATTTCATTATTTGGATTTAATATCGCTATCCATTCTGGCATATTCACTCTAACTTCCATTACTGGGAATTCATATAATGCTTCTTTTAATATATAATACAAATCTTTTTCTTTCATTGTATCTATATTCATAGGTATTACTGGAACGTTATATTCATCTTGTAATGTGTCTTTTAAATGTTCTGTCTCTGGTAACATTGGATGAGTTGAGTTAAGTACTACTATAAATGGTTTACCAATTTCTTTTAACTCAGATACAACTCTTTGTTCAGCTTCTATGTAATCATTTCTTTCAAAGTCCCCAATTGAACCATCTGTTGTTACTACAATTCCAATTGTCGAGTGTTCTTTAATTACTTTTTCTGTTCCTATTTCTGCTGCTTCACTAAAAGGTATTTCTCCATCAAACCATGGACATCTTACCATTCTAGGGCCATTTTCATCTTCTCCCCCTTTAACATTTTTTATAAGATATCCTACACAATCAATTAATCTAATATTGCAAGAAAAATCATCAACACTTATTTTTGCAGCATTATTTGGTACAAATTTAGGTTCAATTGTCATTATTGTTTTTCCACTTGCACTTTGTGGAATTTCATCAAGCGCTCTTTTTCTTTCATATTCATCTTTTATATTAGGTATTACTAAAGATTCCATAAATTTCTTTATGAATGTACTTTTTCCAGTTCTTACTCCACCAACTACTCCTAAGTAAATATCTCCACCAGTTCTTAATGCAATATTTTTTATTATTTCTTGTTTATCCATACATACCTCTTTCTTAATTATTCAATTAAATATATGCATTAATTTTTTCTTTAATACAAAAAAACATCTTATTAGATGTTATTTTGAAGTATTTTATTTATATTTTCTTGTAAGTTATCTGTTATTTTACTGAAATATAGATGTATATCATGTTTTGAATCAATAACTTCTATTCTTTTAGCTAATATTTCTCCCATATCAATTATATCTATATTATTAGCTTTTTCTTCAATATATTTTCTTATTATTGGATAATGAGTACATCCAAGTATTATTGAATCTATTTCATTTAAGTTATTTAGATATGTATCTAGTGCTTCTTTTAATTCATCATACTTATTATTTTCAATTATAGGTACTAATTTAGGGCATGCTACTTCAGTAACATTACTTTTTATTATCCTTTTAAAAGTATGAGAGTTCACTGTTGCATTTGTTGCAAGCACTAGAGTATTTTTATATTGTTTTTCTTCTAAGTATTTTGGTAATTCACTTATTACACTATAAATAGGAATATTATATTCTTCTTTTAATTTGTCATATAGATTTGCACTTACTGTACCACATGCAATTATTATAATATCTACTTTCTTTTCTAATAAAAAATTTATTATATTTTTACTATATTCATATAACTCTTCTTTTGTTTTTTCTCCATATGGTAAGTGTTTTGTATCTCCATAATAGAAATATTCATTATTAGGGTGATATTTAAGAAAAGACTTTAATACTGTTAATCCACCTATACCCGAATCAAATAATCCAATTCTCATTTTATCATCTCCTAATGTGCTATTTAATTATATCATATTATCAATGTTTTTAGGTACCATATCATTTGTTATAGTATCAATTATTTTTTTTCTTTTTTCATCTGATACTTCTTTATTTGTTATTTTAGATAAGTCATCAATTAATTCATTTAATACTTTTTCATCTTTTAAATCATTATTTTGTATTTTATCTGCTAAAGCAAGAATAGTTTCTTTATTTACATTAGTTTTATCTTCTATTTTTTTAAATAAAGATTCTTTAAACATAAAAAGCCTCCTACATAATTATATGTAAAAGGCTACTTTTAGTTCTTATTTCTTTTCTATTACATTATTCATTGCATTTGATGCTTTAGTTAGATTAGAAAACAAATTATCAAATTCTACAAAAGATGATGCTATTTCTCTTTCACTTTCTTTCCAAATATCTGCAATTGAATTTAGAGAGTTTGCATAATAATCCAAATCTTCTATACATTTATTAAAATTTTTATTATTCATTTTCTTATTTTCATTAATTAAGTTTATATATTTTTTTTCTATATTTGGACTACATTGCTCCCATGCATTATCAGCTTTTTCCTTAGCATTTCTTATTTCAATTAAACATTTTTTCATTATACTTACAGCAGCTTTTAACTCTTCAGGATCAACTGTTATATTTTCATTATTCATAATTATCTCTCCTAAGTATTTAATCTTTTTTTGACTTGATCTTGAGCGTTTTCAAGAACAGATGCTACTTTGTTCAAATATTTTATTTCTATTTCAAATTCTTTTGAAATTTTTGATAAGTCGTCTTTTATTATAGAAGTAACATTTTGCCTATATTCATCTGCTTCTTGTCCAGTCCAAGAAAATTCAGTAAATGCAATAGTTTGTTTTAATAGTTTTACTGAATCATCAAAAGATATTTTTGCTTTTTTTATTTGATTACTACAATATTTCATTTCATCAATATTTGTTTTTTGTATAGGCATAATTATACCTCCTTTATTTAAAAAAGCACACTTGTGCTTTATATTTTATCTTGTAATACTAGTTTGATCTGCAATATTATTTATTCTATCTACTAAGAAGTTATCTTCTTCTTCATATGTATTAGAAACATTTTTTAAAGTTGCTGCTAAATCACTTACAACTGTTTTTGCACTAGCAATTTCACTAAGAGTCAATTCTTGTAAAGCAGATGATACAGCTTTTCCAACTCTAGTAGAATCTCCTCCAACAGAAAGAACCGCTGTTTCTGCTGCTTGATTAGCATCTTCTATTGCATAGTTTAAATCAGAGAAACTATTAATAATGTTTTTTGCTTGCTCTTGTAATGTTGTGTAGTTTACTTCAACTGCCATATCTAATCACCTCTTAATATCCACTAGATGCTCTTTGTACATTTCCTTCTGTCTTAATAATTTCTTGTACAATTTTCTTTAAAATAGTGGCATTTAAATCAAGTCTTTGTCTAACTGATTCTAGATTTGCTTTAGCTGAATCAAGTCTAGTTTTCCATTCGCCAGTAGTTGCTTCATTCCAGTTATCTTCTATATTTTTTATTTGAGAAACAATTTCTTGCATTACAGTCTCATATTTTTCTTTAGCAGTTTGATATTTCTCTGCTGCAACCATAAGACCTTCAGTATTAATTCTTAAAACTCCATTCATATGCTCCTCCTATTTTCTACCATAATTTTAATATTTTTTTAAATATATGTCAATTGATATGTGTTCTATGTTTACATATGTTTTTAATCAAAATTACTTTTAAATCCTAGAGAATACATCTTTTGCTTTATTTTTAATTCTAGTTCTGTTCCTTTATATTTTCTTGATAGTTTTTTATATAATTTTTCATATTGTATTTTAGCTAAGTCTTTATCATCATTAAATTTTATATTATTAATACTATCTAATATTAATTGTTTATCATATCCTAATAAATATACTTTTTGAATTATTTTTTCTTTTAAAGATTGATTACTTTTATTTTTATTAATTTTTATTTCCTTTTCTACTATTTTATCTATTTTTTCTTTTTGTAGTTTGCTATCAAACTTTTCTATTGCATTATTTATTGCTTCTTCATTTATACCAAGTTCTATTAGATTCCTTTTTATTTTATTTGGACCATCATTGGATAAAAGAATTCTATCATTTACATAAGCACTTGCATACATATTATCATCTAATGCTTTATTTTTTTCTAGTAAGTTAATAGCTCCTTCAATTGACTCTTTGCTTATATTATTTTTTTCTAAGTACTTTTCTATTTCCTTTTTTGTTCTTAATTTTTTAGAAATATATTTTAAAGACATCTCATAAGCGATATACTTTTCATTTTCTTTTAATATATCTTCTAATTTTTCCATCGTTATTTCTTTTTTAAATAATAATTGATGTTTAAGAATTAATTCTTCATTTATATCTACATTATAATCATTATCAAAGTAAACTTGATACATTCCATTTTTCTTTTTTTCATATTTCAATAATTTCATATTTAACACCTATATATATTATACATTTTTTAAAATAAAAAGACACATTGTAAAGTGTCTATTCATCTTTATATTTAACTGTTATGTAACCTTCTGCTACTTCTTCAAGTGCTCTTCCAATATTTTTCTTAGATACATATTTATTTAGCGGCATTTGTAAATGATTTGTAGCTTTTATTTCTTTACTACGCCTTGCTGCAATATGAACAAGCTCATATTTAGAATTAACAACATTTAGTAATTTGTCTATTGATGGATATATCACTTTATCACCTTCCCTATTATAAGAATAAAACAAGATGTAAATCAATTCAATATTTTTTACATAATTTTACGTGTCTATTTTCAAAGAAAAAAATGGACTTTTACATCCATTTTGCTTTATTATTCTACAACAATCCATGCATTTGGAACTGGTCTTGTTTTTGCTTGGAAGTTTCCATTACGTGGATTTGAAATTATTTCTCCATTTAATTCCATAGCAGTTGATGTTCCACCATCTAAGTTTGCTGCATTAATTGCACCGTAATCCATTAATATTCTACTTAATTGATTCATATCTGCTCCTGGATATCCTACTTGTCTTCCATCAATTACAAGTAGTAATACTATTCCATCTTCTCTTTGAGCAATTGCAGTTCTTGGAGCTTCACCCCATCCACCATTACCATTTATGTATGATGACTTACCATTAACAATTAAGAATGGTCCGAAATCAACAGCATCTCTTATTCCGGCTTTTAAAGCTTCATTAGCAGACATTCTAGATAATACTAATTTATTATCATTTGTAAATCCAATAATTCCTCCTGAACTATTAGCTTTTTTATTGTTTGCAATTAACTTTCCTTCAGATATTACAACTCCATGTGGTACTCCACCAGTTGAATTCCAATCTGGATCGTAGAAACCACCAGCGTTAATAGCAAGTACTGCATTATATCTACTAGCTATTGTAGTTATAAATTGTCCATAAGATGAACCAAGATCTGTTCCTGTTCCTTTAGAAACTCCTAGTTTAACATGTGAAGGATCATAAATTACTGCCATTTTACCTTTAATGCCTTTACGTTTGATATCTATTATTTTATATAAGTCATTACCTTCATCTTTTGTTAATATCTCTTTTTCATATTCATTTTTATATGTTACTTTATTGAATTCTGGAGTAGTAAAATTAATTAAATTTGGGTTAGTATCTTCTCCACTTTCAACAACACTATTATTTGCCATCACAATATTTACATCATAACTATCATAAAACCATGTTGCTAAATATTGATGATTCATTGTAGTCATTGCTGTTGTAATTAACCAAGATTTAAAGCTAGATCCAGGTAAATATAGTATTCCTAATATAGAATATCCAATAACTACATATGCTATAGCAAATAGATATGCAACATATCTAAATGGTGCTCTAAATTTATGTCTAATCTTGTCTTTTCCTGTAAAATAGAATAATATTCCAGTGACAAGTAAAAGGAATGAAAAGACTGCAATTAGTAATACTGGTAGTGACATAGTTTCTGAAATTAAATCACTACTATACATTGAAACAACATATAAACTTGAGAATAACGGAAATAGAAAAATGCTTAGCATAATAAATCTTTTTCCTATTTTCTTTTTTGGTATTTGATCAAATTTCATATATCTCACCTCCTAATCAGCATTCATTCCTAAGAATGTTCCATCTTTGTTTAAATCAACATAATCTTTATATTTTTTTATTTCATATTCATTTAATTCTTCATATTTAGTTTCTGCAATAACACTTTCATTTTCTGTTTTTGTCCATTCATTATATTCTTTTATTTTTGAATTGAAGTATTTTGCATCTCCAATAAAAATGTTTATAGTTTTTTCTAAATTTATATAATATGCATTACATTTATCATTAGTTTCTATAACACTATATTTATCTTTACATTTACTTTCTAAATATGATGACATATTTTCGATTTCAGCTACTTGATTTTCATAATTTGATACTTCATCAATCATTGCATTATATTCATTAGGCATGTTTGAATAAAATGTTACATATTCATTTACTTTATCAATAAATGTAGTTCTATATGTATTCAATTCATTTTCTTTATCAAAAAAAGATTGATAAACCGTTCCTATTTCACTTACAATTGCTGATTCCTCTTGAATCTTTTTATTCTTTTCTTCTTTTATTGTATTAGAATAAGCAAAGATAACTCCGCTTAAAATAAATGTAATTCCTAATAAACTACTAAATAATCTAACATACTGATTTTTCATCACATTCACCTACCACTTTGAACTCAATCTCAAACATTATAACATTTTTTATGCTTTTTTTCAAACATTTATAACAATTTATGCACTTTTTATTATTTTTATAGCTCTTTATAGTTAATTTTGTCACTTCTCTTAGTAACTATTTTCATAAATTTATTGTAATGTTCTTTATAATTTTTTAGTAAACTATCATTTAACATATCATACGTATACATTTCATATCCATATCTTGAATTAGATCCATTAGCAATTGAATAGACATATGATAATTGGGCTGTAGGATTTTCTAAAGAAATACTACTTTTGCCATTAATTGTTTTTTTATGAACATTTACAGACATCATAAGTCCTGTATGCTTTTCTACTGCACCTTTTTGCGATGCAATAAAATTACCTAAAGAATATATAACCATTGTATTATCAATAAACTCTACTGGTTGTATTACATGAGGATGATGACCTATTACAATATCTACTTTTAAAGAAGCTAAATACTTTGCTATTTCTTCTTGTTCAGGTACTGGAGTATGAGTATACTCTTCTCCCCAGTGCATTGATACCATTAATAAATCTACTTTTCCTCTTAGTCTTTCAACATCTTTTTTTACTTGTTCTTCATTGTACACATTTACATAATACTCTTTTCCTTTTGGTCTATTTAAACCATTAGTTGTAGTTGTATATGCAAGAAGTGCATACTTAATTCCATTTTTTTCCATTATTACATCTTTATCTCTATCTTCAAAGCTAGAGTAACTTCCTGCAGTCATAATACCATTTTTTTCTTTTTCATCCCAATATTTTAATGAAGATATTAATCCTTTTTCTCCCATGTCAAAGGCATGGTTATTAGTTAATGAAACAAGATTAAAGCCTGCATCTAAGAATGCATCTCCAACTTCTTTTGGGGCATTAAATCTAGGATATGATGAAAGTCCAAGTTCAACACCACCTAATAGAGATTCTTGATTATAAAATGCAAGATCATATTTACTAATTACTGGCTTTATTAAATCAATCATTTTATAAAAGTTATATTTCCCATTCGATTCTTTCGCATCTATATAAATTGCACCATGAATTAAACAATCTCCAACCATTATAAGAGATAAATCATTTTCTTCAATTATGTCTTCTTTTTTTTCTTCACTATTCATTTTTTCTTCTACTTGTTTGCTATCTTCTACTTTTTCATCTTTAGAAGTTAAATCTTTGTAAAAAAAAGAAAAAAGTGCAATTAATATAATAATGGATAATAAAGATAAAATATTGTACTTGAATTTATATACTTTCTTATATCTTTTCTTTTTCATATGTATCTAATCTATAGTCTCCAATATTATTCGTTTTTACACTATCTTTATAATATTTAAAATAAATAAAAGCTACTGCACCTGCTAATATTATTAAAGCAATTACATATAGGTAATAGTTACTATCTTTATTGTTATTATTATTCATACTTACCCTCCACTTATTATAAAAAAATTATATCATATAAAATTTTATTTTTTATAAAAAATTGATATAACTTTAACAAAATTAAATAGAATGATATTACTTCTATTCATAGCAATACTTTTCCCTAGTGCTTTTCCTCCTATTGTTAAAGATGCTATAAATGCAGTAATTAGCAGTGTTACTAATAATAATGATATATTAAATTCTTTTGAAATAACTATTGCAATACTTAATCCAGTCGACCCACTGACTATTCCACAAATATCTCCAATTACATCATTACAAAAGCTTGATACCTTGTGAGCATTTTTTATTAATTTAACTGCTGTTTTTGCTCCTCTTACTTTTTTTGTTGCCATTGAATTAAAAGTATTTATATCTGCAACTGTTACAGCAATTCCAATCATATCAAAAATAATACCTAGGAATATAAATGAAAAGACTAGAATAGTACTAATTAATATGTGAGAGTTTGGTATTACTGTTTCCCCAATAAAAGAAAAAAATAAAGATATAAAAAATGAAATAATGGATATTATTAGTACCCATTTTTTATCTGTTTTTTTCTTATCTTTAATTGGTTTCTTTTTTACTTTTTTTGAATATTTTTCTTTATATTTTTTATTCTTCATTTAATCACCAATAATAATATGAAATGGCATTAATATAGTAAACCTTGTGTCTTTAGGTCAAGTTGGATTTCCCTTAATCTCACTTACCGTTACCAATAAGCAGTTCCCTTTTAAGAAATTAAATAATATGTCACCAGTATTATTACTTGATTGCCACTTAGTGCACACTGCAATCCCATATTAATCTACACTCTAGGAGTTTTCCTCAGACAATAGAAATATTACTTATGTTTTTTTGCAATGATAGTTTCAAGTAGCAATACTTAATTAATAGATGTACACCTGTTAATAAGCTGTCTCTATCCCCTAACACCACTCAAACCTGGCTACTCTACTCATAGCTTTAGCCACAAAGTAGGTTCACGCCTAAATCGTAATTTTATACAAAATCACGAGAATAGGTCTCCGCGAATACATGGGCCGGTTGCCGTATGCCGTTACGGTCGTCCATATACTCTTCAAATTCAGCACTCACCCTATACTGGGCGTATAAAGCAAGCACCAAACGTTTCATAGATGTGCCATTTAACGATATTTTACCCTCGTCTTCGTAATACATTATTGACTAGAATAATGCGCCACTTCCAAATCATTATATCATATTTTTTCTAATTTAACTATCTTAGTTTCATTTTATTAGGTGAAATAATATTTTTTGTTTCATCTAATAATTTGTTATTACATTCTTCTAGATTATTAATTGATATTTTAAGAGTAGAATCATTTTCCATAGGTAAAGAATTTATTTCAATATTAGGATAATGTTGTTTCAATCTTAAAAAAGTACGTATTAACTTTTCTGTTAAGTTTCTTTGAATTTCAATATGACTATCTTTATTATTATCGTATGTCTCACTATTTATTATATTTAAATCTAATCTTCTTTGATTTGCTATTTCTTTAGCATTCCATCTTTCTATCAAAATTGATGGTACTTCTATTTTATTAATTCCTTTATTGTAATAATAAGAAATTAATATATTTATTGCTACTAAAAAGCTAGAAGTGATATCCATTAAATTACCTTCTTCATATTTTTCAAAATTATCTTCTTTTGAATCAAATCCTTCTCCAATCTTATATAGTGCTCTTGATACTTTCTTTGAATTACTTTTTTCCTTTCCATTTTGTATTGCATAAATATAAAGTGTACCTTCACTAATTCCAAATTTAATATGAGGAAAATAAAATTTATTGTTACTTTCATCTTCTGCTTCTAAAGTAAATTGATAAGGAGTTTCATTATATACTTTATCTTTTTCTATTTTTGCTTTTAAATTTGCTGATAATATATCTGAATATCCTAAATTAGATGAAAATTCTTCAGTATTATTTATAAAATCTATTCTTTTTTGTAAAAATGCACAAGGATTATTAAAATCTTCAATTGTAGCATTAGAAAATAATAATGCCATTATTGTTTTGACTATATTTTTTTCATCAGTACCTTCAAAATGACTACTATCTTTATAAAAAGATTTTGCTATTTCTACATATTCTACAAGTAATGAATCAAACTTTTCTTTATCATTTATATATAATGTTGGCACTAATAAATCTTCATTAGTAGCGACATAAATATAATTATCCACAATTTTTGTTGAAAAAATAATATTATATGTAAAATATGTTTCTATTTTTCCACAAGAAGCTTCTTTAATTATTTCATTATAAAAAATATCCAATATATTCATAAACACCTACTCTATGTTCCATAATCCTAATTTTCCTTTGCATGGAATTGGTTTATCATATTTAATAATATTTTCAAGTTTCCAAGCATATGTTTCAACATGATTACTTTTTCCATATACAATAGGATCAATTTCTCGTAATTCTTCATTAAATTTTTCATCTACTAAAATACAATCAACAATTTCTGCTTCACCTATTATTGAACTTGTATTTATATCTAAGTTATAATTTTCAAATTTTTTTAACATATCTTTTTCTATACTCTTACCTGCATGAATTAATATTTTTCCACGATAGTTAGTTTTCCAACTTCTAAATTCATATTTCTTATGTTTATTAATTATTAATGATGCCCATGGCTGTTTAATTGTTAATGCTTTCATATTTCACCTACAATCTTATTAATATTACTCCAAGAATAATCAAAATTGATGCAACTATTTTTTTCATAAAATTCTTTTTATTTTTTATTATTATATATTCATATAAAGTATTAAGTATTGATGTTAAAGTAAGAATTGGTGCAACTACTGTTACATTTCCTAATTGATATGCTCTAACTGACGATATTAGCATTAAACACCAACAAAAAGAAGATACTAAAAACTTAGGTTTATCATATAAATTAAATTCTTCAATTAATCCTTTTATAGAATGTTTACCAAAGACAAATATTAATAGTGAAGGAAAAAATACTGTCATTATTGTGTAAATTGCTAAATTGAAGTTATCAGAAATATTAACATTTATAAGCATTGCAATTGCAAATAAAAAATTAGATAGAAAACACATTAAAAAATATTTATTTATTGTTATCTTTCCTTTATCTATTGTCAAAATAAAATTAGCTAGAATTATTATTACTGCACCAATTATTTTTTTTATAACTACTTCTTCTTTTAAAAATATAAATCCAAATATCATTAAAAATACTGTTGATAATTGCTTTAGCATACTAAATATCGATGGATCTAATCCGTATCTTGCTTCTATATTTAATCTATCAGTTGCTGCATATATGCATATTACTGTTAATAATACTATATATATATTTATATCAGTTGAAAACTTTATATCAAAAAATGGGATAAAAAATAATGCAAAAAACGCTGTAAATATTTCTAATAATATTGTAAGAGAGCCAGCATTTTTCATATTTCTATTAGCTTTTTTAAAAGTTTGTGCAAATGTTACTGAACTAATTAAATATAATATTGCCCAAAATTTCCAATCATTAAATATTTCCATTTTATGTCACTTCTTTTCTACATTAAATTATACATAATATTTTTGTTTTATAAAAGAAAAAGTCTCTTTCGAGACTATCTATTATTAAAACAGCAGCAAGATCCACATTGTACATTTGTGCATACATTTTCTTCTGTACAAGTATATCTTGGAGAATATGTATGACGATATACGTGATTATTAATTATTCTTGTATTAATTGGGCATACATGTGGTACTTCATGCATAATTGTTCTATTTACAACACGCTCTTGCATAGGTTCAATTATTGGTTGGCTCATACTCGTTTGAAATGCTTGATTAGTAGTAGGTCCATTTCCATTCATCATTACATCTACATCTACATTAATATCTTCTCCATAAATATTTTGACTAAATCCATTTTGAAAGTCAAAAGGCTCATTAAACATCTTATTCCTCCTATCTAGTTTATAGTATGAATTATAAAATTAATAGTGTACTTTAATTGCCTATAAAAAAAGAGCAATTTTTATGCTCTTATAATCTTGGCCCTTTTTTTCTTCATCTTAATTATCTTTCTTTGCATTATATTCTTATAATTATATCTTTGTCAATATTATTTATATTCTTCCATTATCTGATTAACCATATCATCATTCCAAATAGTTATTCCTAGTTTTTGAGCTTTTTCATATTTACTTCCTGGATTGTCTCCCACTATTACTACATCTGTTTTTTTACTAACTGATTCTGATGTACGTCCTCCAAATTTTTCAATTATGCTTTTCATTTCATCTCTTGTGTAATTTGTAAGTGTTCCTGTTATAACAAATGTTTTATCAATAAACTCATCTTTTGCTTCTATTTTTTCACCAGTATAATTCATATTAATACCTAGTTCTTTTAAATCATTGATAAGTTTAATGTTTTCTTCTTTTGAAAAATAATCAACAATACTTTGAGCAATAATTTCTCCAATATCTTGAATGTTTGTTAATTCTTCTAAAGAAGCTTTTGAAAAGTTATCCATTGTTTCAAATTTACGAGCTAATACTCTTGCTGTTTTTTCTCCAACTTGTTCTATTCCTAATCCAAATATTAACTTTTCTAAAGAATTATTCTTTGATTGTTCTATTGCTTCTATTAAATTATTTACACTTTTGTTTCCAAATCCTTCTAATTCTACTAAATCTTCTGCATGTTTTTTTAAATGATATATATCAGTAATATTTTTAATAAATCCAATGTTATAGAAATCTTCTATTATTCTTTCTCCAAGACCAGTTATATTCATAGCATGTCTATCTACAAAATGAATTAATGCCTCAATATTTCTTTTATCACATAATGGATTAGTACAATAATAATCTACTTGTCCTTCTTTTTTTACAAGCTTAGTCCCACAAATTGGGCATTTATCAATCATTTTGAATTCTTTTTCTTCGCCAGTTCTTCTTTCTAAAATTCTTTCTACTACTTCAGGAATAACATCTCCTGCTTTTCTAATAGATACAGTATCTCCAATTTTTAAATCTTTTTCTTTTACATAATCTTCATTATGAAGTGTAGCACGTCTTATAGTTGATCCTGCAACTAATACTGGAGATAAAACAGCATTTGGAGTAATTTGTCCTGTTCTTCCGACTGTAAATATTATATCTTCTAATTTAGTTAATACTTCTTTAGCTGGAAATTTATATGCAGTAGCCCATCTTGGATATTTTGCAGTAAATCCCATTATTTTTTGATCATTTAAATTATTTAATTTAATAACTATTCCATCTATATCATAAGGTAGTGAATCTCTTTTTTCTGCTTTATCTTTGATGTAGTCTAAAAGTTCATTAACATTATTTACAATTTTATTATTAGGGTTTACTTTAAATCCCAATTCTTTCATAAATTCAAGTGCTTCATAATGAGTTTTTATACCATAGTCAGTTGGATTTGGTAAATGATATATCCAACAATCTAGTTTTCTTGATGCTGCTATAGATGAATCTAGTTGCCTAATAGAACCAGCTGCTAAATTCCTACAATTTTGGAATTCTTCTAAGCCTTTAATTCTTCTATCAGCATTTATTTCTTCAAATCTTTTTTTACTAATGTATATTTCTCCTCGAACTTCTATATCTATTGGTTTATTTATTGTAAGTGGCACAGTTTTAATTGTTTTTACATTATTTGTAATATCTTCTCCTACTACTCCGTCACCTCTAGTTGCTGCACTTACAAGTTTTCCATTCTTATAATTTAGTGAAACACTTAGTCCATCGATTTTTAGCTCTGCAACATACTTTGGATTAATCCCTTCTTTTTTTATTCTGTCATCAAATTGTCTAATTTCTTCTTCATTAAATACATTACTTAAAGAAAGCATTGGTATTGTATGAGTTATCTTTTTGAATTCATCAAGTACTTGTCCTCCTGCTCTTTGGCTTGGAGAATCACTTCTAACAAGTTCTGGATGAGCCTCTTCTATATTATATAATTCTCTTAAATAACTATCATATTCTTGATCCGTTATAGTTGGTTTATCAAGAGTATGATAATTATAATCAGCTTCATTTATTATTTTTATTAGTTCTAAGTATCTTTCTTCCATATTAACCACCTATATATTATTATATCAAAAAAACTAGATTTCTCTAGTTTAATTATTATCAATTAATCATTCCAAGCAATATTATACCTATTGTAAATAATACTATTGAATATAAGTAAAATCTTATACCACGTTTGAATTTTATTTTTGATTCTATCGTCTTTTTTCCATAGTTTAAAACTGCTTTAAAAGTACCTACTATGAATAAAACTGTTGGAACTACGTAAAGTAGTACAATTAGTGATAAAATACCAACATCTTTACTAAATTCAAATGAAGTTTCGTTATGGCACCAACACTGTACTTGTTCATAATCATTATACTGAGTACCCATCAAACTTTTAAATATTGCTATAGTAATAATTATTATTAAAGCAATTACAATATATCTAAAAGTTTCAAATAATAACTGTTTTTTTAATTTATTAGTTTTTTCTAAATGCGCCATAACTAAATTATATCCACTTAAACATAGACAAACAAAAATTACTACAAATCCTACTATATCAAATAAACCTTTCATTGTTCCTACAATTGGTCCAAGATAAATTCCGTTTTTACAACAATTTTCAAAAATACTCATTAACTGATACATACCTCTTTACTCCTTTTACTATACTAAAAGTATATCACATGCTTCAAAAAAAGAAAAAGTATATTAAATAATTATTTCTTATTTACACTTTTAACACTAACATTGATTTGATGGACTATCATAGTCATATATTGAATAAAACACTTCGAAAATAGTAAATAAATATTCTTTATACATAATTATTATATAAAAAAAGAAAACATACTATTTTCTTTTAAGTCTTTTAATTGACATAGAATCATGTGTCTCAGCATATTTTGATACTTCTTTGAAATTGTCATCATATGGATATTTTATTCTTCCAAATTCCATCCACATTTCACTCCAACATTTATCTTCATTTAATAATTTTTGGACAGTTGGATCATTAAATGATTTATTATTTTCTTGTAAATCTAAATCAACACATACTTCATCATCATATAGTTTACATTGTAAATCACATTCTAATTTATCACACATATAAGCAAATTTTGCTTCTTTTGTTTTTCTTTCATCAAATTCTAGAATTATTTCTTTAATTTTATCTCCCATACTTAAATTAGATAATACTTTTTCTATAGCAATATGACCTATTTTCTCTTTTTCTTCTTTTGATATTTGAAACTGAGTTAAATCACCGATTACTGTCTCTTCAAGTTCATGTACTGCTAGCATTAAAGCAACTTTATTGATATCAACATCATAGTTATATTCACTCCACATTGCAAGTGCTAGTTGTTGTACTCCATAAACATGTTCTGCTACACTTTCTACTCTGTTTCTATCTACTCCCCAATCAATCCAACCTGTTCTAATTACATCTTTTAATTTATTTGTTAATACATAGTATTCTAATACTTTTTTAGCTTTTTCCATAACCCACCTCGAGATTTATTATAATTAATTTCAAAAAAAAGACAATTATAAATTATCTATAATTATAATCGTCTTTAACTTTATCCCATAATAATGGTTCATAAACTGTTCCAGTAAACCAACATTCATTAGTATTACTATCTCTTATAATGAACATAAATGGTTTATTGAAGTTTAAATATTTAATTTCATGCTCTTCAGGAAGCATTGCATTATCTTTCATAAAAATTACTGTTGCTGCTCCTGCTTTAACACCTTTTTCTGACATTTTAATATTTGCTTTATGTAATACATCACTTACTGCTAATGGAGATGAAGACATATTTGAAAAGTCAGCATTATTTGTAAATGCATCTTTAATTCCTAACTTTTGTAAATCATCAGTTAGACTTATTTGATATTCAAAATCATATCTTGGAATACTTATGCTTAATTCTTCTTTATCACTTGGATGAAGATTATTTAAAATATTATTTATATTTGTTTCCATATCGTCTCTTGTTAACACTTCTTTTAAGTTTTCAGTATTAGGCATTATTGCAACAAACTCTAATTGAGTACCATTATATTCTTTTAATGGCATTGAAAGTGCAGTATATTCTTCATCTTGATAGTACTCATATGATTTAGAATAAGTACTTTTATGCATCATAGCAGCTTTTATTTCTTCACCATTTGCTTTAGTAAATGGCCTACTATTTGTATCAAGCCCTTCAAACTTACTTTCCCACTCCATGTCAATTGCAAGTGCATTAACTAGAATCATTTCTAGATATGGATTTTGTACTTGTTCATCTCTAAGCATGTCTTTTATTATATTAAATGTTTTTTCTTCAATCCAATTGTTGACATTTTTAGCATCCTTAAATTCATCATAGAAGAATTCTGCATTATATTTTTCTTTTAAAGTATCTATATATGACTGTTTAACAAAATCTTTATATTTATCTCTTATAAATACAGAGTTTGCTAAAGATAGTACTTTATCAATATTATCATATTTAGTTGGTAGAGAATCTCCAATAACCTTAGTAATTTCATCTTTTGTGTTATTTGCTGCTCCTTCATTTAACATATGAAGAGCATACTTAATTGATAATGGTGAATATACTAAATTTTCTTCATTTGTTTCTAGTTTTAAAAAAGAATAAGTAAATCCATCTATTACTACGTCATTAGGGTTATATGGTTTTTTTGGTTCTTCTATTTTTTTATTTTCTTTTTTTCCTAATAATACTATTAATACCCCCGCTAGTATAACTACTGCTGCTATTGATAAAAGTATGTATACAATTGTTTTTGTTTTTTTATTTTCATTATTCATAATATATCCCCATTATTATTTTATGTTTTTTGAATTATTTATTTTAATTCTCTTCCGCCCCACTCTACTATAGTGAAACCTACTCTTTCTTGTTTTTCTAATTCTTGTTCTTTTATTTCTATTTTTTCATCTAGTTTTTTATAATCCATTATAACTCTTATTAAAGTATCTGGGTTTTTGCTAAATTCTATTGGCATATTTTCATTTATTTCATCAGTAGTTCTAAACTTTATTAAATTATATTTGTTGTCTTCCATTTTTGGCATCCAATAAATTATAAATTCATTTATTTCTTTATCATTAAATCCTAGTATTTCTAACTTTTCTTCAAAGAATTTAGAAATATCTTCACCTTTTACAACAAATCCTTCATCAAAGTTTTCTTTAGTATTATCTTTTTCATCCCAATATAGTGCATAATAATTTCTTTTTGTATCGTAATCATAAATATTACCATCTGTATCAACATGAATATTCCAATTCTCTTTATATTTTGGATAAGTATGCATTAATTTATCACTTTCTGTAAAACTTATATTTAAATCGATTTCTTCTTCTGGATAAATATACATGATTGGCTTCCATGCTGTATTATTATTACCATCCTTTTTATTAATATTTTCAAATTCATTATTTGCTACACAATAAACTATTAGTACTAATAATACAAAAATTACTTCTATAAACTTTGTGATAAATAAATTTTTTTTACCATTCATCTTTTTAGAAAGAGAGGATAAAATAATATATAAAATAAAAATTGCAAAACTAATTATAATTAAATAAGTAGATAAATGTGTATAAGAAATCAAATTAGCTGCAAGTTTACTTCCAGTATCTACAAATTTTCCTTCACACACACCAACAGGACCTAATATCCATATTCCAATAGATGCCAATAAAACAAATGCTACTGCAATAATCATCATAATTATCATTTTTTTAGAAAACTTTTTAAACTTAACTTCAGTATAAAACTTTTTTCTATCATATAGCAAAACTAAACCAATTGTAACTAATGTTATTGGAACTACAGTTCTAAGTACTCTTAATAATACTACTAAATTACTTAAACTACTACACATAATATCACCTTATTTTTTATTTCCACAAACTTTGTGGATATTCACCCTTTTTAATTAATTCTTCTATTTCATTAACAAGTTTTTCTTTATCTTCTTTGTATGTTATTCCTTGCCATTTAGCTGTTGTAGGTATAACTTTTACTTTTACTATTCCTTCAGTTATCATATTGTAAACACTATCTGGTATTAAATATTCACATTTAGATAAATCTTCTTTATTTTTTTCAAAAAATTCAACTAAATGTTTATCTAGATAATCAAATATGTTATCTCTAAAGCAGAACATATTCATTGATACTGGATCATCTCCACCAATTTCAAATGGCTCTCTTCCATCAAGTGGGCTAGCAATTATATGTCCTTCTTTATTTTCTACAGAACTTTCTATAAGCTTAGTTAAGTATCCATTTTCTGCTTCACAAACACCACGTTTAACTGCACCATTTTCAGTTAAAGTATTTTTAATTTTATAACCAATTATTGCATATTCATTTGGATGATTTTCACTAAAGAATTTACTTGCTTGCATAAATGAATCACTTCCATAAAAGTCATCTGCATTTAGTACTAAGAAATTTCCTTTTACTTTTCCTTTACAAGATAGAATTGCATGACTTGTTCCCCAAGGTTTTGTTCTATCTTTTGGATCATATCCTTTAGGAATATCTGTTTGTTTTTGGAATACATAATCTACTGCAATTTGTTTTTCAACACGTTTTCCAATTGTTTCCTTAAATATTTCAAAATTTTCTTCTTTTATTATGAATACTACTTTGTTGAATCCTGCTCTTACAGCATCATAGATTGAATAATCGATTATGAATTCACCATTTGGACCAACTGGTTCAATTTGTTTTAATCCACCAAATCTAGAACCCATTCCTGCTGCCATAATTACTAAAGTTAAATCTTTTTTCATTTTACCTCCTATTAACTTTATACAATTTTTGTAATACTCTTATGATTTTTCATAAGTTTTTTTATACCATAAGGATGTTTAAATGCTATTGATATTAAACTTCCTGATACTCCAACTACTTTTCCTTGTCCAAAGACATCATGATATACGTAATCACCTATATTATAATCTACTTCCTCGCTGTTGTAAAACTTCTCTTCAACATTTACTTTATTTTCTACTTCTTTTTCTTCGAATTCTTTATCAATTAAGTCACTATTTATTTCTCCAATAAATCTACTTGCTACATTAGCTGTATCAGTTCCAAATAACATTCTTGTTCTTGCATTAACAATATATAATTTCTCTTTTGCTCTTGTTATTGCAACATACATAAGTCTTCTTTCTTCTTCTAGTTCATTACCATTAAGAATAGAATTAACATGTGGAAATAATCCTTCTTCAACTCCAATTATAAATACATAATCAAATTCTAGTCCTTTAACTGAATGCACTGTCATTAAGCTTACTTTATTTGGATCTTTATCATATTCATTAACATCAGTAACTAGACTTACTTCAAGTAAGAAGTCTTCAAGAGATACTACTCCTTCTCTTTCTTCAAAAGTTCTAGTAACTGTTTTTAATTCTTCCAAGTTTTCAAGTCTAATATCAGCTTCTAGATTTTTTTCTTCTTCATATTCTTTTTTTATTCCTGTTACATCTAAAATTCTATCTACAAGTTCAGTAAGTGTTAAAAATTCACTTTGTTTTTTTAAAGATTCAATCATTTCTTTAAATGCTAATTCTTTGCCACTTTCTATTACTTCATAAATAGATTTTCCTTCAATATTTGATTTTTCGATTAGATTACTAATTGTTTTATTTCCAATTCCACGTTTTGGTACATTTATTACTCTTAATAAACTTACATTATCTTTGGAATTATATATTAATCTTAAATATGCTAAAACATCTTTAATTTCTTTTCTAGAATAGAATCCTACTCCTCCTACTATTCTATAAGGAATTGAGTCTTTTAATAATTCTTCTTCTATAGTATGTGATTGAGCATTAGTTCTATAAAGTATTGCTATATTTTGATATTCTATTCCATCATTAATTAATTTTTTTATATTTCGAGATACATATTGAGCCTCATCAATACCATTATATGCACGATAGTAAGTTATTTTTTCTCCTTTTCCTTTATTAGACCACAATACTTTATCTTTTCTATCTTTATTATGTTTTATTACATTGTTTGCTGCATCAAGAATTGTTGTTGTAGATCTATAGTTTTGCTCTAATTTAATTACTTTAGCATTTGGATAATCTTTTTCAAAATTTAATATATTTTTGTAATTTGCTCCTCTAAAACTATATATTGATTGGTCTTCATCACCAACGCAACAAATGTTTTTATATTTTGCACAAATCATTTTAGATAATATATATTGTACTTCATTTGTATCTTGATACTCATCTATTAATACATATTGAAATCTTTCTTGATATGTTCTTAACACATCTTCATTTTCTCTAAATAATTTTATTGGTAATAAAAGTAGATCATCAAAGTCAATAGAATTATTATTTTTTAATGTTTCTTCATATTCTTTAAATACTTCATATACTACTTTTTCATAATCTCCAATTGCAAATTTTTCATAATCAGAGTAACTCATCATTTCATTTTTACAACTACTTATTTGATTTCTAATTGAATTAGGATTGTAGCTTTTAGGATCAAGTCCCTTGTTTTTCAATATTTTTTTTACTATAGATAAACTGTCATCACTATCCATTATTATAAAGTTTTTTTCATATCCTAATCTATCGTAATAATCAGTTAGTATTCTTACTCCGAATGAGTGAAATGTAGATACTTGTGCATTTTTTGCCTTTATACCAACTAAATTAAATAATCTATCTTTCATTTCTTTTGCTGCTTTATTTGTAAATGTAATAGCCAAAATATTATATGGACTAATACCACATTCTTCTATTAAATAAGCTATTTTTGTAGTTAAAACTTTTGTTTTCCCACTTCCAGCTCCTGCAAGAATTAGTAAAGGTCCTTCTGTATTTAATACCGCTTCTTTTTGTTCTTTATTTAAATTATCTAAGTTCATATAGCACCTCATACATATAAAAAATTATATCACAAAAAAAGAGAGTGTTCTCTCTTTTATTACATAGATTTATGTACTTTTTCTTCATTTTCACTTTCATCATTTTGTGAAGTAGTATTTGAACTATTTTTATCCAAATTCATAGGTTCTAAACCGTATGGTACATCACCATTTATACAAAGTCTTGAAAGATCTTCAGCAGTCATCTTACCAGACTTCAACAATGATTTAAAAAGAAATGCTTGAACATATTGTTTTGCTTCAGAAAGCTCTGATATTCTCTTGTTCTTATATTTTCCAAAAGTGTGTAAGATATCAGTTGTATTTATAAATTTATAAACTTCTTCTTTTGTATTATATTTCTCTAATTCTTCAACCAAGCCTTTTAAATCTGCTCTAAAGTAATAGGATTGCATTTTTTCTTCACCAACTATTATATTCAATAGTTTTGCAATTTTCTGATCATCTTCATATATCTTTTCTTTTAAAAAACTATTACTACCAAATAATTTAATATTAAGATATTGTGTATATCCTTCATTAATTCCTAAGCCAAATGTTTCAAGCGTTTTTTTACCATCTGTATCTTTAATAAAAGTTTGTGAAAATCCAGAATAAATAATATTATTTTCCTTATCATAATTAGTAGACGATGCATGTAATAATTCATGGTTTGTTGAACCACTTAAATCTCCTAAAACACTTGTTTTCAAATCAACTTCGTTTTCTAATGTATTATATGCACCACCAGCAAAACCTCCATATGTTGCTCTTATTTTAATTTGATCTGAAAAAGATAAACTTTTCTCTTTTAAAGTACTAAAATTCCTATAATAATTATCTAAATCTTCTCTAGGAATTATTCCTTCAATTATTTTGCCAAAGTCTTCAAACGTTTTTATATATACTTCATTATCTTTTACTTTAGATTCATCTATAGTTTCATATAATTCATCAGGTAAACTAACTACTTTTACATTATCAGAAGTAAAATATTTTTTTAAATTCTTTTTTATATAATTAGGCTTTGTAATGTAATGCCTAATAAGTGAATATCCTAATTTTGCACCAAGAATTATCAATAAAACATTAATCATCTATACATACCTCTGTCAAACTAAGAAATTGTTCAACTTCTTCCCACTCTTCATCTTTACTTATTTTCTCTAAACCTTTTTCACGATTGTCAGGATAGTAAATAAAAGAATAAACATTCAATTTATCATTATCGTAAGTATTATCTGTACAAATTAAATAATTATTATTTGTTTTATCAGATTTAAAAGTATATAATAGATCACATTCTTTTAAATCATCATTAATCATTATTTTTATTTTTTCCATAGTGTCTCCTTGTATAATATATTTTAACATGATAATTCATTTATGTCTAAAAAGAGCAATTAAAAAAGAAAAAATGTAAATTAATTTAAACATAAAGATTTTGTTTTTATTTATTAACTAACATTTTTTCATTAATTATATCTTGTAGTTTTATTTAAATAATATATCAAGTTTTTCTTTTATTTGATCTCTTGTAAATGGTTTTGCAAGATAATCTATAAATCCTACTTCTTTATAATGTTCTTGGGCTCCTG
>OCVV011248609.1_pt1 | contig 30427 bp, 26 predicted proteins | sample 1539721 | NCBI WGS metagenome assembly OCVV01 (sample SAMN02144230, study PRJEB22623) | gut metagenome | biome: sheep rumen | host: Ovis aries | place: New Zealand | reverse complement strand
CTCGAATATGGCCTTGCCAAGGCTAGGACGCGGGTTCGATTCCCGTCAGCTGCTCCAATGTTGAAATTGCTCGGAATTCCGAGTTTTTTTATACTTAAATGAAAAGGACGGCTATTATATATATAGCCATCCTTTTTGATATGTTTTTTTCATTCAATACTTTGTCCTCAATATCTTTGCTTTGCAAAGATAGATTAAAGACTCCTAGATTCTGGGGGCGAAACTACCATTAGCGGCAGAACGCGCCACCATTGTCGTTCACCTTGCAGTAGCCGTCGTCGTCTCTAACGAACACGTAGCCACTCGAATAAGCATAGGCGTTCACCGAACCAAGGCAATTGACGGAAGACCCATTGTCATAACACCTTCCTTGCCATATTCCTGTTGTTGAATCATTTAGGAATGTATTAGTTGCTGAATAAGTTGATCCATCAGTACTTCCTTCGACACAGAAGGCTGTTCCTTGATTTATGTTTCCATTATTATCGGTTCCTTTTATTCCACAGGCATAGGCATTTGTAATCACACCATTTCCATCAAATTTGAATCCTAAAAAGTTGTTCTTATTTAATGTTGTATAATCGTCTACTAATGTTTCATTATTGTTTTCAAATGTTGTTAATGTACTTATTGGTGATGAAATATAATTATTTGCTGAGTAAAAATAATCATTTTTAGTATATATAAACTTACATCCTTCACATGAGCTAATGGTTGGATATACATTTACTGCATATGTTGCACTTGTTGATTCATAGTTTGTTCCTTCGGCCTGATTTACGGTTATTGTTGCAGTTCCAGCACTTACTCCATCAATTGTTAGTGTTGTTCCACTTATACTACATGTTGCTATTGATTGATTACTACTAGAACATGTCATTGTTCCATCTCCAGTTGTACTTATTGTACTTGTTGTACTACTTCCTGATGCTACACCACCACTTGCTGGACTTAAACTAATTGTTGGTATTTGCTTTACCCATATTCCTTCATTAGCTTCTACTTTTACTTTAAAGCTTATTCCACTTGATTGCAATGAGTTCCATTCTGTTGTAGTTAGTACTACTCTTCCTTCTCCAAAACTTGCTGGTGTTCCATACTCATCATTTGGTGCTGTTGGGATTGGAGTCGGTGCATTTTCATAATATGTATCACTTATGGCGATTAAACTACTATCGATAAATGCTTTTATTGTTAATGTTCCATTTACTCCACTTGCAGTTCCTGATGTTGTATTAGGTGCAATATAACCTACTAGTATTCTATCATTATTATTAATATTATTTCCTGCTTCTACTTTATAGATATGACTTGTTGCACTACTTCTATTTGTATAATAACCACTATCTACTATTCCTAATCCTGCACTTGGCGTTACTATTACACTTATTGGCAATGTCTTTCCACCTACGGTATTTGTTACTCCTGTTGCAGTTACCAAATATTCCACTCCTCCGGAATAATCTGTGTCGCCAGTTATCGTAATTACTACTTCTCCTGAATTATCCGTATCTGTTGCTGCCGCTGTTCTTGATATTGGAAAAGCATTTGATAAATCTATTGCTCCATTTTGACCTGATGCTTGTGTTGTATTAAATGCTATTCTTCCTACTCTTATTGTATTTTCTGTACCTGTTCTTGTGTAATTAAAAAATGCATATGTTACTGTACCTAGTAACATTACTAATGCAAATGCACAAATTACTAGATACATCTGCTTTTTTGATTTAATCATATCTTCACCTATCCTTCTTAAAATTAAATCTTGGTAAATTCGGTTACCTTACAATAAAATAATATCACAATCTATTTACAAAAATAAAGAATTTTTTTGACAAATTTGCTACTTTACAAATCGCCGGGATAATAATAACAACAATAATATATTTGACATATTTCACTATTCTTATTTACGTTTTATTTACAATATCAATTGACTACAATTCAAGCTATTAAAAAAAATCAAAATAATATTTAATTATAAATCAATGTATGTTACAATTATATTGGTGATGGATGATTTACTAAGAAATCAACATTAGTTGTGAAAACTCACAACTATCGCTCCATTGAGGAATCTGCTCGGAACAATACCGAGTTTGATATATAAATCTATCGAAAGATAGATTTTTTTGTGATATTTTATATTGACATTTACAAAAATAAAAAACTTTTTATTAGTAAGTATTGGATTTGTACTACCACAAAAGTTTTGAAGTGCTTCTTGGCTTATTCTCTAAAAGAAAACAACTATCGCTAGTTGTTTTAATCATATTATTTAATTGATATAGACTTAATTATATAAGAGTTACCTTCATATCCTAGTTTAATTACATAATTACTTTTTTAAAAAAGAACACAAATACTATAAAATTTACTTATAATAAATATCAAATATAACCTTAAGAATTGGCTTAGTAAATCCGATACTCATAAAATCATTAATTCTTTTTTCAACAATAGCATCAAATATTTTCTTTTTTTCTTCCTTAGTACCATATGTTATTTGAGCATGACACGTAGGACATAAAGCCACCATGTTTTCAATACAATCAAGCTTTATGTTAGGAAAGTTTTTTTGGGCTGACATTGGAACCATATGGTGACCTTCTAAATAATTAGGTAATGATGCCGTTTTAAAGGTAATGTGTTGAGGGTTAACCTCACATTGATAATTAACCATATCTAATCTTGTCGTTTTAATTTTATCATCACGAGGAAATTGTAAACAATTACGATGTGATGATATAAAATCAGCATAGTACTCTAGCATATTAAAGTTTTCATTTTCCTCATGCATCTTTTTTAGCTCTTCTAAAGTATAAACTTTGATTCCCTTTAAAGAATTATTCAATGCACTCTTGTTTTCTTCTTCTGATTCATATAAATTATCATAAATATTCAAGTAGTGAATTTTTTCTTCAATTTCTTGGGCCAACTCTAATCCCTTTTCTTTAAGTGTATAAGTATATGGTTTTGATAAACTTCTCTCAAATAAAATATTATTCTTTTTCTTAAAATAATTAGATACAAGAATATTTCTAATTGTTTGATCAATTATATCTTGATGTGATGATAAGTTTTGTTGCGACATTAAATCTACTGGGGTATAGTCTCTATATATTTGTTTTAAAGTAATTATTGCATCAGCTGAAGTAATATGTGGATTTTCTCTTACAACGTAGCATAAATATTTTCTTATTTCTTCTTCATTCGACTTAAATAATTGATAATGATTATGTAAATCTAAGACAAAAAAAGCATTTCTATTGTTTGAACGTTCATTTTCACGGATAGAATTAGAAAGAATCATTCTTTTATAATTATCATATGTTATATTAAATCCTTTTCGTACCCATCCATAAACCTCATCACTTAATAAATCCTTTGGTCCTTGTCTTCCATTACTATTAATTAACTCAATAATCTTAGTAATTTCTTTATAATTATTCATTATTTTCATCCTTTCTAACAATAAATAAAAATTCAACGGTATGAAGACTTCTTGCATTTAAATTTCTAGATGCACGATATGTATTATACTTTTTTTCTAATAATTTCACTTTTCCTATTTTCTTTAACATATTTAGCATCTCATCTTTACTAATAAAACCTTCATTATTAAATGAAATCAATAAATAACGACTATTAATTTTTCTACATAAATCTCTCATCGAGTCAAGAGCTTCTCTTTTTTTATTGTATGAAGAATGATTCCATTTTTCTGGTATTCCCGAAACTTTACTAATATTATTAGGTTTAATATAATCATTGATTAAGTTTAACATGAAATAATTAGAGCCATATGGATGTTGATTATAAGGAGGATCCATATAAACAACATCAACTTTATCCAATTTATTTGCTAATATATTAGCATCTTCCTTATAGTTTTCTACAATACATTCAAATTCACTAAATAAAGGAAATGGTAAATCAATATCAGCCATTATTCTAGTTAACGCATTTCTACCAGTACCACCGAATTGCCCTATGCCCTCTTTATTCTTATAAAATCCTTTAAATACACCACCAGTATTATTTTTAATAGATGCTTCTACTAACAATGGTGCAATAAAATATGGTTGCATTTCCTTTGGTAATGTTGCAATTAATTCTCGGCATGTATCAATATATGATGCATTCCTTCTTGTATAAAATACTCTTTCATTTTTTTGAATATGATTCGTATCCTTTGGTGCATATAATTCTGTTATAAAACCCTCTTTTAAACCTAAGTTTAATTGTTCTTTCAAAAAATTATAAGCGCTAATTAATTGAATCATATTTAATTCTGATTTATTAGATAAATAGCATTTATTCAAAGTATATGAATAATTTTCTAAATCATTTGTTATTAACCTATTTGCATATTGTTTCAAATATCGGGCAACAATGCCTGAACCAGAAAAAATATCAACAATATCAAGTTTATCTTTTCCTAAATCCTTTTGGATAATTTTGACACCTTCACCAATAAAGTCAAGAAGGCTTCTTTTATTCCCAATATATGTAATTATTTGCTCTGTTAGATATTTCTCATTTTCCCGTTTTTTCACCAATTATAACCTCCTAAACTCTATTACATTAATATTATATCATGCTTTTAGTTTTTTTTATTTATCGTCAATCGATATTTTAGCATTATGAACAAATCTCTTTACTTTAGATTCGCTTCTATTTCCTAATTCATTTTTACATCCACTATTAACATCAACTCCATATGGATGAACCATCCTAATGGCATAATTGACATTATCTGGATTTAAACCACCGGCTAAAAATGTTGGCTTATCCAATTTTTTTATTAATTCACAACTTTTATTCCAATCATGTATTAATCCTGTTCCGCCAACTTGATGTGTTTTCAAATTAAAACTATCTAATAAGTAATAATCAACATATTTCATTTTACAATAATCAGTACAAATATTTCCATCACTAGATACATGAATCAATCTAATTAATTTTATATTTGGTAATTCCTTAACAATTTGTAATACATCTTCTTCTTTAATATTAGAATGTAATTGAATAATATTATTTCCAATGAATTTAGTTAACTCAATTATTTGATTGGCATCTGTAAGATGTGTTACTAAAGCTACATCACATCGTTTATTTACAAAAGAAACAATTTCCTTAGCAGTTTCTTGATTGATAAAATCATTACTATAATGTGTTTGACCAACTAAAATTCCAATGATATCAACTCCAGAATCTAAACATATTCGAGCATCATTAACACTCTTATTAGCACATACTTTTACTTTAACCATAACTTAAATCCTTTAATTAACAGTTTTCATTCAAAATTGTAGCAAAAAATAACATTGTTTACAAGTTTTTCTTTATCAAATATTTCATTTATGCTACAATCTAATAGGTGATTCTATGTTTAATGTTTTTTTAATACTAATAATTATTTTGCTATTATTAATTATTGTTTATGATACATATAAATTTACTAAATTTAATTTCATGAGCAAAATAAAAAACCAAAAAATGCGAGTAATTATAGCTTTTATACCAATAATAATTATTCTATTGATTTTTAACTATGTTAACTCCTTAGTTATCTTAATACACTTAGCTATTTTCTTTTTATTATCAATTTTTATTGTTTATTTCATTAAAAAAGTTTTAAGAAAGGAGTTTACTTTTTATTTAACTGGAGTTCTAGCTATTATTGTAACTACCATTTATTTAGGAATTGGAGCGTATCTTGATTATCATGTTTTTGAAACAAAATATAATATCACGACAACCAAAGATATTGGAGATAAGCCTTTTAGAATAATCCAAATAACTGATTCACATATAGGAACAACATTTAATGGAAATGGATTTTATGAACATATGGAAAAACTAAGTCGAATCAAAAGCGATATATTCGTAATTACAGGAGATTTTGTTGATGATGATACTACAAAAGATGATATGATTAGAAGTTGTGAAGCCTTAGGCCTTATTAAGCCAACATATGGTACATATTTTATTTATGGTAATCATGATAAAGGTTACTTTGATTATCGTAATTTCAAAGATAGTGATTTAAGAAAAGAACTAGAAAAAAACAATGTTATTATTTTAGAAGATGAAGTAAAAGAAATTAATGACTATATTTATTTAATTGGACGTGAGGATAGAACTAATTCTAACCGAAAATCTATTCAAGAATTAACTAAAAATCTTGATAAAGAAAAATATATCATTGATTTAAATCATCAACCCAATGACTATAATAACGAGGTTAATAACGTAGACTTAGTATTATCAGGACATACACATGGCGGACAATTATTTCCATTAGGGTATTTTGGTTTATTAACCGGATCTAATGATGAGTTTAAAGGACATCATAGGCGTGGTAACACTGATTTTATTGTCAATACTGGAATATCTGATTGGGCAGTTGACTTTAAGACTGGTACTAAGTCTGAATACGTTATTGTTGAAATAAAGAAAAGTTAAAAATACTTTGGATGCCACAAGGTATCCTTTTTATTATATTTTTTCATATTTAGACATAAATTATGAGAAATAATATAACAAAATTACAATATTACCCTACTTTTTCTTTGCATATCTTATTAATTTGTATATTTCCATCGCAATTAATACTGTGAGTGCAAAAGAAATAAGTACAAAAAGATGTGAATATGGAACTGGCGATGTCTTTAAAAAACTACTTAATATTGGTACTTCCATAACAATTATTTGTAAAAGTATTGAACCAAATGCCGTTAAAATAATTAATGGATTACTTCTTAATGAAATAGTAAAGGCTGATTCTGTTTCACTACGACAATTAAAGACATGAATATTTTGAATAAAAACCATTAAAACCATGATATAACCACGAGCTATCGTTAAAGGTAAAGATAATTTTTTAATTAAAATATACCATACACTAAAAACAATTATTCCTATAAATATACCACTAATTAATACCTCTTCTAAAAGCATACGGTTAAAAATATTCTCTTTTGTTGAAATAGGTTTACGCATCATAATTCCTTTTTCTGTTTTTTCATATGATAATGCAATATCTTGGAATCCATCAGTTACTAAATTAAGCCACAATAATTGAATAGCTACAAGTGGCATTGGTAAATCAAAAACTATTGATAGAAGAAAGAATAACACTTCGGCTAAACCACAGGATAAAAGAAAATAACAAACCTTTCGAATATTACTATAAGCACATCTTCCAAGTTCAACACCTGATACTATCGATTTAAAACTATCATCAACAATAATCATACCCGATGTTTCTTTAGCTGTATCAGTCCCACTTCCCATACTAATACCAATATTAGCACTACGAAGAGCTGGTGAATCATTAACTCCATCACCTGTTACTGCCACATATTCTCCCATACGCTTTAATGAATCAACAATTTTTAATTTTTCAAGAGGAGTTACTCTTGCAAAAATCTTTTTGGTTTTAATAAAATTATCAAACTCTTCATCACCCTGAGCTATATATTTTTCAATTTCATCCCCATTTGTTACTTCATTAAAGTTATTTACTAATTTTATCTCTTTTCCTATAGCATAGGCTGTTAGGGGATGATCTCCTGTTATCATCAAAACTTTGATTCCTGCTCCCATACATTCATCAATAGCTTTTGATACCTCTTCTCTTATTGGATCAATAAATCCCACCATTCCCTCAAATGTTAGGATTTTAACATCTGAAATTTGGTAGTCTTCAACATTTTTCTTTTTATTTATTTTACCACCTGCTACAGCAATAACACGATAGCCTTCACGCGATAATTCCTCACCTTGTTTTATTAATTCTTTCTCATTAATTGTCATATTTTTATTGTTAATATTCATTTTATTACAAAAAGATAAAACAGTCTCAAGAGAACCTTTAACTGTACAAATAATTTCATCGTTTACTTGATAAAAAACAGCTGAATACTTATTCTCTGATTCATAAGGAATTCGTTTAATTATTTTACATTGTTCACTATAAGTATTATTCTTTTCTGCTAATACTTGAAAAGCAATATCAATAGAATCTCCTAAGTAATTATTTTTTTTGGTTTTTATAGCTTCATTATTTAATTTACCATGTAACACTATTCTTTCAATTAATTCACGATTTTCAATATCAACCTTCTCTATTTTACCATTAACATTATATCCTGTTCCTGATATTTGATATCTCATTCCATTTGGTAATAAAATAACTTTCGCTGTTTGTTCATTAACTGTTAAAGTACCTGTTTTATCAGTAGCTATAACCGTACAACTGCCTAAACTTTCAACATAATTTAATTTTTTAACAATCACTTTTTTCTTAACCATCATATTAGAAGTAATTGTTAAGGCCATAGTAAGTGCAAGAGGAAGTCCTTCAGGCATGGCTGATACAGTTAAGGCAACAACTGCCATAAATATTTCACTGCCTTCATACCCTTTAATTTTTAGAACAATAAAAATAATGATGGCCACAATCATAATCATGACACTAATTTGTTTCGATAATTTATCAATACGAATTGTCAGTGGAGACTTTTCCTCTTTTATTTTTGAAACAGTATCTGCAATATTACCTACAACAGTATTAATACCTGTTTGGGTAACAATACACCTTGCTCTTCCAGTAATTACTGAGCATCCTGCAAAAAGCATATTGCATCTTTCAGCTAACGTTACATCTTTTTTTAATTTATCACTATTTTTATAGACACTAACACTTTCACCTGTTAAAACTGATTCATCAACTTGTAAATTAGAACATGCAATAATACGCATATCTGCTGCAATATTATCACCTGACTCTAAAAGAACGATATCCCCTGGTACTAAATCGGCACTATCAATTATAATAGTTTTCCCATCTCGAACTACCTTCACATTATACTTAATAATATTTTTTAAACTATCAGCATTTTTATTAGCTTGATATTCTTCAATTGTACCTAAAATTAAATCAAGTAAAATAATAAAGATAATAACAATGCCATCAAATGTTTCGCCAATTAAAAAGGAAATAATTGTTGTAATAATTAATAAGATGACAATTGGATCAAGTAAACCCTTAAAAAAGATTTTAAAGACGCTTTCACTTTTCTTACTAGGTAAAATATTTTTTCCATATTTACTAGTCAAATTGCTAATATTTTTACTGTTTAATCCAAAAGAAATATTACTATCAAATTTTTTCACAACTTCATCATAGCTTTTTAAATAATATTTATCGTTCATTGTATCTCCTATTATATATAAGAATATAACAATTTTTGCTCTCCATGTCAAACATATAACAAAAATTTATTCGTAATATCGTATAACGTGAACGAATTATAAATTAATTAGTTTTTAATGAGAAAATTAAATTGGTGATGAAGTATATGAATTTAAGACTCAGAGAAATAAGAGAAAAATATGATTTGTCACAACGAAAAACAGCTACTAAGTTAAAAATTAGTAAATCATACTATAATTACTTTGAAACTGGTGAAAGAATTATTCCTTTAAGTCGTCTAAATGACTTTTGCAATCTATTTCATGTCGATTTTGATTATGCACTTGGTCTTACTAAACATAATACTGTCACTAAAAGATTAAAAAAATTAGATAAAAAACTAATTGGCATAAGAATAAAAGAAATTCGTAAAAAATATAAATTAACACAAAATGATTTAGCAGAATTATTACATACATCACAATCAACTATTAGTTCATATGAACACGGCAAAACAATGATTCTAACCGCTTTTCTTTATGAAATATGTACTAAAGAGAATATTAGTACTAACTATATTGTTGGTAAAACGAATACTATTAAAACAATTATTGATTCTTGACATAATTGTTTTTTTTATTATAATTAAATTATGAAAATAATTATTAATGAACAGGAATATGATATAGAAATAGCTAATAGTTTTAAAAAAAAACTCTTAGGATTAATGGGTAAAGAAAAGATTACTAAGGGCCTTTTTTTACCTAAAACACGAAGTATTCATACTTTTTTTATGAAAAGTGCCATTGATGTTATTATGATTAATAAAAATAATTATATTGTCTATTATCAAAAAAATGTTACTAAAGGCAAAATAATTATAAAAAAAGAAGCCTATCATACAATAGAACTTCCAGTTAATTCATTAACGAATATTAATATAGGTGATAAACTAATTATTAATTAGTTTTTTTTAATACTTGAGGAAAATCTTCTTCATATATATGAAGGTGTTGATATATTTTTAAAACATTAGCATAATCTAGCAATAATTCTTTCAATTTTTGATATGCACTTAGCGTTTTTTCATTACTACATAATAAATTATTTTTTTCATATACTAAATGCGCACATTCTAATGAAAAAATTTTATTATTACTATCTTTTATATTAAAGTTTTTACAATTATCTAAAATCATAAACTTCTTAGAAGTACTATTAATATAAAACTCACAATCTAATGATTCGTGGTAAATTTGTTTAAAAATATCTAAGATAATTTTTTTATTAAGAATAACAAAATCATATTTTTCTAAATCATTATCTGATGATGATACTTCAATATCATTAAAATCAGAACGTGAAATAGTAAAATAATTTTGTCGACTATTTTTGCTATATCGAACCATTATACTAAAATTATCTTGCATATCAGCAAAATTGATATCAATTATTTCAATATTATCACCTAACTTTTCTTTTAATGGTAATAGAATATTTTTCATAAGTTGATATCTTTTATGACACAATGCAAATACTTCTTCACCATTTAAAGTATTCTTTTTTTTATCGTATGGTTCATCATTTTTAATTAAATCAAGAACAAAACGATATTTAATACTTTCAATTTCCTCAAATAAACCCATTTCACAAAACTCCCTATTTTGATAAATAATTAATTAATTCGTCATATCCTAAAGAGTATTCCTCTTTTTTTATCATATCCTTAATTTTATATTGATTACTTTTTATTTCATTATCTCCTATAATCATTACATACTTAATATTTTCACGTTCTGCATATTCAAAACATTTTCCAACTTTACGCTTATTCATTTCAATTAAAACATTAACACCTTTTTGGCGTAAAGTTGTAGCAAGTTTAAGCACTGAAATTTCTGTGTCAAGTGGTACCATATAAACATCTATTAAACTTTTCTTATTCATCTCTTCTTTTAGAATAACAAAGATTGGTTCAAGTCCAAATGATAATCCAACAGCCGGGTAACTCATACCATTATTCATAAAATTAGTAATGATTTTATTATACCTTCCACCTGCCCCTATGGCGCCAGATATTCTTCCTTTTTTATCGTAAAACTCAAAGACAATCCCTGTATAAATTGAAAGACCTCTAGCTAATGTAGGTGTAAAAATTGTATTATTAATAATGCCTAGATTAGATAAGTAATCTTGTATTTCAAGAAGTTCTAAAACCCCTTCTCGTATTAAATCATTTTGATTTTGTAACAATTTATAATCATCGAGTTTCTTATTAAATAAATCCAATAGTTTATCAATTTGTTCCCTTTTAATATTTAGATTTTCTAACATACCAATTAATTCAATAGAACTAATCTTCTCAAGTTTGTCAATAATACCAATAACACTATCAATTTTTTCGCTATCAATTCCGCATAATTCTATTAATCCACTCATTAATTTTCGATTATTATACTTAATTATAACATCAATACCTAATTCGCTAAAAGTATTATATGCCATTAATAATTGCTCAACTTCAATATAACGATTATCGATACCGACAACATCAACATCACATTGATAAAACTCTCTAGTTCTACCTAATTTAACTGGACCATTGCGAAAGACTTTACCAATTTCATAGCGTCGAAATGGTAATTTAAGATTTTTAGTTAAGCCAACCACTTTACAAAATGGAACCGTTAAATCATATCTTAATCCCAAATCACGATCTCCTTGATCTTTTAATCGATAAATCTCGCTTAATATTTCAGCATCATCTTGATATTTATAACTTAGTAAATCAAAATAATTTAATGTAGGTGTTTCAAGTGGTAAATAACCATATTTTTCAAAATTATGCCTTAATATATCCATTATTTTATTTCTAATTATCATATCTTCTGGCATAAAGTCATAAGTACCTTTTACATTTATTAATTTCATAAAATCATTCCTTCGTCGTTATTATACCACATTTTCCACGAAAAAAGAAGCATTATCTTGCTTCTTCTTGAGCTCTTGTTTCACGAATAACTGTAACTTTAATTGTACCAGGATATTGCATTTCGCTTTCTATTTTATCTTTAATATCGCGTGCTATTTTATGACTCGTTAAATCATCAACTTCTTCAGGTTTAACAATAACTCGAAGTTCACGACCAGCTTGAACGGCAAATGTTTTATCAACGCCTTTGATATCTGTTGCAATTTTTTCTAGCTGTTCAAGACGCTTAATATAATTCTCTAGTGAATCATTTCTAGCTCCTGGACGTGATGCTGATAATGCATCGGCAATAGCTACAATAACACTAATAACACTGGTGGCTTCACAATCACCGTGATGTGAAGCAATGGCATTAATAACAACTTCATTTTCATGATATTTTTTTGCTTCTTGAACACCAATTTCCACATGACTTCCTTCGATTTCATGGTCAATTGCTTTACCAACATCATGTAACAACCCTGCACGTTTAGCTAGAGCAACATTTTCCCCTAACTCACCAGCAATTACACCTGATAAATGCCCTACTTCAATTGAGTGAACTAAAGCATTCTGCCCATAACTGGTCCTAAAATGTAATTTACCAATCAATTCAATTAACGCTGGTTCCATCTTTGTAATACCTAATTCAAACAAGGCATTCTTTCCATATTCAATAATTTTTTCATTCATTTCTTTAGCCGTTTTATCATATAATTCTTCAATCCTTGTAGGGTGAATACGACCATCTTTAATAAGTGTTTCTAAAGTCACTCTAGCTATTTCACGACGTAATGGATCAAAGCTTGATAAAACAACTGCCTCTGGAGTATCATCAATAATCAAATCCACTCCCGTAATTGCTTCAATCGTTCGAATATTTCGTCCTTCACGACCGATAATTCTACCCTTCATTTCTTCATTTGGTAGATTTACAACTGTAACTGTTTCCTGATTAGCAACATCAGATGCATATTTTTGCATCGAACTAACAAGTAATTCTCTAGCTTTTTTATCACACTCTAATTTAGCTTCCGCTTCGCGATCTTTTATATAACTAGTTATTTCCTTAGTCATAGCTTCACGAACTTTTTCCATTACTTTTTCTCTTGCTTCTTCCTTGCTGATTCCAGATATTTCATTTAGAACTCTAATTTGTTCTTGCTTAATTTCTTCCACTTTTGCTTTTTCATCGTTAATTGCAGATTGTTTACTAATTAATTTTGCCTCACGCTCATCTAATGATTCATCTCGCTTTTGAATAAGCATATCACGTTTATCAATGTTTTCTTCACGTTGTGCCAAGCGATTTTCGTTATCCTTAATTTCTTGCTTTTTCTCTTTAATTTCTTTTTCGGCATCCATTTTAAGACGATGAATCTCTTCCTTAGCTTCTAATACCGCTTCACGTTTATTTTTTTCTGCTTCACGGCGAGCCTTATCTAAAATGTCTTCCACTTTTTTACTAGCATTATTTCCTTTTAGATAATTAATAAGGAACATAATTCCTATACCTACAACTATTCCTCCTATAGAAAGCAAAATGGAAAGTACTGTGTTATCCATTTTTCTCCTTCTAGTATTTTTCTAAATATTTTAGCAATCCCCATAATACTACGGTTTAGTCTATGTTTATAAACAATAATTTAAAACACTACAACTAATTACTATTTTAAAGTTTTATTGTAACTATGTCAATTACCTTTTTCGCATTGTTGACAAATTGAGAAAAAAAGTTAGTAAAAGAGTAGAAAAAAAAACTAATATATAGTATAATTTAGCGTAGGTGGTTATGTGAATTATCCAGGTGGTGTCAAGCAATGTTCGTCCAAGCTTTCTAAACCAATTAAGGAATACAAAAACTTAGGAATGAATCTTGAAAATGATATTAATACAACGAATGAATACTATATTAATAAAGCAAGGGCTTATATTTATAAAAAGCCAACCCCCATTAAATTAGTTAAAGTAGACTATAAAAAAGGTTTAATTAAAGAAGCTTACTTTGATAAACCATCTACAACTGATTATAACGGTATTTATCACGGAAAATATATTGATTTTGAAGCAAAAGAAACAATCAACAAGCAAGGCTTCCCACTTAATAATATTCACAAGCATCAAATAAACCATATAAGGAATATTTTTGAAGAAAAAGGAATATGTTTTTTAATTGTTCGATTTACTAAGTATAATGAGACATATGTTCTAATGGCCAAAGATTTTCTTACATTTATAGATAATAATAAAAAAGCTATTATTCCAATTGATTTTTTTAGAAAATATGGTTATAAAATTAAAGATAAGTTTATTCCTAGAGTAGACTATTTAGAAATAATAGATAAAATGGAGGATATTATATGAAAAATGAAATAACACCAAAAAAGAAAACGAAAGTAAGTAAAAAAAATAGTGAAGCTAAAAAACTAAAATGGAAAATTAACCCTCTTCATGTTGTTATTTTCCTTGTTGTTATGGCAATTCTTTTTGGAATTGGCTATTATTTTTTAGGATTTATTGAAGCTGCAATTATCATGATTGGTTTACTAATTGTCTTATTAATAGGACATTTACTTGATAAGCCAAAGACGAAGGTTAAAAGAAAAAAAGCCCTTAAAATAATTCTAATTATCATTTTAGTATTATTTATTCTAGGACTACTTGGTGGATGTGCATTTATTTTCTACGTTATTAAAAATGCACCTGATTTTAAACAAGAATTATTAAAAGAAAAGGAATCAACAATTCTTTACGACAGTGAAGGAAAAGAATATGCTAAGCTAGGTCTTGAACTTCGTGAAAATGTCGAGTATGATGATTTATCAGAAGCCTTTATTGACGCTTTGATAGCTACTGAAGATTCAAGATTTTTCCAACATAATGGATTCGACTTAATGCGTTTTATTAAAGCAGCCGCTGGTCAAGCTATGGGACAAGACGCCGGTGGTGGTTCAACACTTACCATGCAGTTATCTAAAAATACTTTTACAGATACTAATGATAAAGGTTTTGCAGGTATTGTAAGAAAGTTTACAGATATTTATATTTCTATTTTCCAAATTGAAAAAAATTATACTAAAGAACAAATAATTGAGTTTTATGCTAATAATAATAGTTTAAGCGGTACAATCTATGGTGTTCAAGAAGCAAGTCGCCATTTCTTTAATAAAGATGCCAAAGATCTTACAATCCCAGAAGCTGCTGTTATAGTTGGAATGTTTCAAGCCCCAACATCATATAATCCATTTAATAGACCACAAGCAGCTGAAAAAAGACGTAGTACTGTTCTATATTTGATGGAAAGACATGGATATATCACCAGTGAAGAACGAAAACTTGCTGCTAGTATTCCAATTGAAAGTTTACTAACCGATACTTCAGTCGCAACTAATGAATATCAAGGATATATTGATTTAGTTTGTGGAGAAGTAAAAAATAGATATGGTGTTGATCCATATTCTACCCCAATGCTTGTTTATACTAATATGCTTCGTTCTAATCAGGATGGTATTAATAAAATTATGGATGGTAAAACATCATATAAATGGAAAGATGAGGATATGCAAGCTGGTATTGCAGTTCTTGATTCTACAAATGGTAAAATATTAGCTATTGGAGCAGGACGAAATAGAACTGGAGCTAAAAACTTTAGCTACGCTACTTTCGATGAAAAAAGTCAAAGACAAGTTGGTTCAACTGCCAAGCCATTATTTGATTATGGCCCAGGAATTGAATATAATAATTGGTCAACTTATACTTTATTTGATGATAAACCATATACTTATTCCAATGGAAAGCAAATCAATAACGTTGACAACTCTTATTTAGGTACAATAACACTACGTAAAGCTCTTGCTGCATCAAGAAACGTTACAGCCTTAAAAGCCTTTCAACAAGTTGATAATAAGAAAATAGTTAACTTTGTAACATCAGTTGGAATTACGCCAGAAATCAGCAATGGTACAATCCATGAAGCTCATGCAATTGGTGCATTCACTGGTTCAAATCCTCTTTCTATGGCAGGTGCATATCAAGTATTTAGTAATGGTGGATATTACTATGAACCATATTCGGTTAATAAAGTAATTCTTCGTGACGATAATAAAACAATGGAATACTCTTCACCAAAAGTCAAAGTACTTAGTGATTCAACCGCTTATATGATTACTGATGTTCTAAAAGATGTATTAACTGGGGTTGCTGCTTCTGCAAAGAATGGTTTAAATCGTGATTACATTGCAGCTAAAACAGGAACTACAAACGTTGACTCAGCAACAGTAAAAAACAGAAAACTACCTAGCAATATTGTTAGAGATTATTGGATTGTTGGATATACTCACAACGTTGTCGCTGGAATATGGATTGGTTATAATGAATTAAACAGTAAGCATTATCTTAATTTTTATACCGATGGTAATAGAAGATTTTCACTTTTAAATCAAGTAGGAAAAGCATGTTTTAAACACGATGGACAAGACTTTACTAAACCAAAATCTGTTGTGTCGGTAGCTGTTGAAAAAGGTTCAAACCCTCCTAAATTACCTAGTCCTAATACACCAAGTGATCAAATTATTACCGAATTATTTAAAAGAGGAACCGAACCAACTGAGGTGTCAACCAAATACCTCGCCGTTGGCACACCAACAAATCTTAGTGTTTCAGATGGTGGTAGCTACGTAACATTAAATTGGACTGGTGTGACTGACCCTGGATACATTGAAAATGGTGTTTTTGGATATTATATTTACTTTAATGGTGAAAAATTATACTTTACCGAAAACACAAATTATACAATAAGTAATATGTCATCATATTATGGTACCTATGCTGTACGTGCTGGATATAAAGATACCACTGATTCTATTAGTGAACCTGCAACATTTATTTTCAAAGAAAAAACATATGCCCTTTCAGTTAATCCATCAAGCAAAACACTTTATGTTGGTGATACAATAAGTACTTCCCTATATGATGGCTCATCAGTCAAGGTAACTACTGATGGTGTCGATATAACTAGTTATGCGCATATTTCTAATATTAAAATAACTGATAAAAATGGCAACACAGTAACAACACCATCAAGTGCAAGTCAAAATACATATAAAGTGACTTATACAGTAACACATGGAACTTACACTGGTACATGTAGTAATACCATCGTTATTATTCCTAAAGAGGTTGTACCTGAGCCAACTGAGCCAACCGAACCACAAAATAATGAGAATAATAATTCAACTAATGAACAAGAACAAAATAATGAAAGCAATGCCTAGCATTGCTTTTTTATGTCTAAAAAAAATAAATCCGCAGATTTATTCGATAACTTTATTATTCTTTAACAGTCTTAGCAATCCATTATAACCAATATCACCTATAATTGAAGCTACTTCACCATCATTTTTTGTAATGATGGTTGTTGGTGTTGGTATTTGTGGTTCTCCACTTTCACCAAATTGATTTTTTATAGCACTAAACCTATCATGTAAAGCAAGATACTCATCATATTCAACTTTAGTAAGATTAACATTATATACATCTAAATGATATTCAGATACTAAATAATTAACAGCTGGCTTATAACTAACACAATGGCTACAAGTAGGACTAGTAAGTAAAATAATGGAATATTTATTCTGTTTTGCAATATCTAAATATTCATTATAACTTATTTCCTTAATATAATTTTCCGTCTTACTACTATTAATAAACATATAAATCAAGACGCCAATTAATAAAAATATACCAACAATAATTAAACTATTAATTAATTTACTATTATCACTAGTTTCTTTTTCCTTTTTAATATTCTTATTATTTATATTATTTTTTTTACTCATTCTGCACCTCAAAACTAATTATATAATTATTTAAAGAATAAATCAAATATATTCTCCAATATCTCGAAAATCAACTTTAAAATCCTTACTATAACACTTTCATTATCTTGTTGATTTTTTTCATCTTGAATAGTATTATCTGCATCAGAGGTAGAAATATCTGGCAATTCAAAATCACTCCAAATACCTATTTTTTGTTTTTGAGCTTCTTTTTCTATTTCCTTTAATTCTTCAACGTGATTATAATCGCCATAAATATAATACACTCTAGCAAGTCCTTGTTCTACTATATTTTTTTCTAATAAAACCCCATCAACATGAACAAACGCCAATATTCTCCCATATTTATCTTCCTTATCACTATTACTATCATATTCCAAATATATTTCCTTCGCTGTTGTAAGGGCATTACAAGTATACTCACTTGCTTCTTTGCCATACATTTCGCTACCTTTTTCCGGATGATTTACCTCTGGTGTATCAATAGCTAAAAAACGAACTATTTTCTCTTCACCATTAATTATAAAATGTGCTGTATCACCATCACTACATTTTGAAAATAATACTTTTTCCATTTTATTAACTGGCTTTATATAGCATGAAGGTATAGCTACTTCACCTGAAACACTAACCCATTTATTGTTTTTCTTTTCTACCAAATGCCAATGTAATGGACTACCATGATTACCATAGAATTTATTGTTACACTCTACAATACTATCTTGTCTAATTACTCCAGACGTTGCCATAGTATTCCAACTAAAAAAAAGAATAACCATAAATAAAAACATTTTTATTTTTTTCATATACACCTACTATTTAAGTATACACTAAATCACAAAAAAAGCAAAAAAAATTAACTCTGAACTCCTTCAAAATATTTTATACATAATAAAAAAGAAAAAGATTTTTATCTCTTATTCTTATATAAATCTAATAATTCTTTAAAACGTTCAAAATGGATTATTTCTCTTTGCCTTAGCCATAATAATGGTCCTATAATATCAGAATCATCAGCTAAGTCAATTAAGTTTTCATATACAGCGCGTGCTTTTTGTTCTGCTGCTAAATCTTCTTCTAAATCAGCGATTGGATCACCTGTAGTTGCAAAATAAGCTACAGTAAATGGTACACCATTACTATCGGTTGGATAAAGAGCATTCTTATGTTCTGCATAATGTGCATCTAATCCAGCTTCTTTTATTTCTTCAATGGTTGCTCCATCCATTAATTGAAATAGCATCGTTTGAATCATTTCAACATGAGCTAATTCCTCTGTTCCTATATCAGTAAGAAGAGCCCTACCTCGATCATCAGGCATAGTATATCTTTGATTAAGATAACGAAGAGCTGCCGCCAATTCACCATTACTTCCACCATATTGTGTTACTAATAATTTGGCCATACGCAAATTCTTTTTTTTAATATTTACAGGAAACTGTAATCTTTTTTCATATGCCCACATACTAATTCACCCATGGCCACATATTATTCCATGTAAATGGTGTCTTATCATTTATACTACCTTTTACAGCTAATGGACCATATTTCCTTTCATATTTTGTAATAAGTTCATTTGTTTTTTGGCGATATTCATTAAACCTATTTAATGCCGTTTGATTATCAGGCTGAACATCCAAAAGCAAATTCATTTCATGCATCATAAAACTATATTGTCCTATATTTATTAACATTTCATCTTTTTCATTTCTTATTTTTAATTTAGGTATTTGATAATTCTTATATGGTACATATTGATTTATAAATGCATTCCCTTTTAAATAACCTTCATATGGCTCAAATAAATCTAATCTATTAGTATCATTAAATGGTATATACCCATCAATAATACTCATATCGTCATAAAAATCATAATTCATTATTTCCTCCCACAATATTATTTTATTGTTGGATTAATTACTTGATAATGGAAAATGCCTAAAAAATAATATCTTTAATATCATCAATAGGAATTATTTCATTATCCAAGGTAACAATATAATTGCCAACTTTACCTGCTATTTTTGTATCATAAGTTTTACTATCAGTAATTATTTTTACATTAATATTAAAAATATAGCCATTAGTATTGAATAATTCGCTTATTTTTTTGGAAATCGATAATTCATTACTCTGTGAAGTATTTTGAATAGCATTAGTACAATCCTTTTCATTATTAAAGGCAATATCATAATAATTCTGATTATTTCCTATTTTTTTATTAATTTTATTCACGTAAATTTTTTTTTCTTTTTTCATATATCCTCCAGTATAATTTATGTTATATTCAAAAAAAGTATAATTAGTAATATTTATTTCATACTAATATTATGAAAAAAATAACATATAATGCTAAACTGATTTTTCCAATTTTCATTTTTTTTATTATTAGCTTACTATCCATCTTTACTGCGCAAAAAATTTCTAGTAATAATTTAGATAATATTATAATCAGGCAAATATTTTTCTATATTATTGGTATTATTATCTTATTACTTGCCTACTATAATAAAAAAAGAATAACAAAGTACTCTTTATTATTATACTTCTTTTTTAACATACTTCTTTTATTATTACTCATAATGGGAATAAGTATTAATGGCAGTAAATGTTGGTTGTTAATTGGACCCTTTAGTTTTCAACCTAGCGAATTTATGAAAATTATTTTAATTGTTATAATTGCCCAAATACTTAGTAAATATCGAAGTAAAAAGAATATGAAAAAAGAAGGTAAAATGCTTTTAATTATTGCCATTTTACTCTTGATACCATCTGTTTTAACTTTTTTAGAACCAGATACAGGTGTAGTTTTAATCTACTTTATTATTACAATTAGCATGATTCTATATCGTGGAATTAATAAAAAATGGTATTGGGTATTGTTATCAATTCTAGCTTTATTGGGCATTATTATTATTTTTTTACTATTATATAAAAGAGAATTTTTAATTAATTTCATAGATAATAATATTTTTTATCGAATTGATCGCATTCTCAATTGGCAAAAGCAAAGTGGATATCAATTGGAGAATTCATTAATAACAATTGGTTCATCTGGCCTATTGGGATTTGGTATTAACAGAGTTCCTTTATATTATCCGGAAGCTAATACTGACTTTATTTTCACAACATATAGCTCAATTTTTGGGTTTATTGGAAATATTATTTTATTTATTGCTATAGTTTATTTTGATGGAAATATTCTCAAACTATGTAAAAAGAAAATTAAAAAGAGCGATGAATATATACTTATTGGATTATTTAGTATGCTCATTTATCAACAAATTCAAAATATTGGAATGACTGTGGGCTTACTTCCTATTACAGGTATAACACTACCTTTCATAAGTTATGGTGGTAGTAGTCTTCTTTCATATATGTTTATTATAGGAATAATTCTACGCATTTATCATGATAATTACAAATATATAAATTAAACATTCAATTTTAAGCAAACTTTTTACAAAAAATTGTTGACATAATTAAGAATTTTGGTATACTTATATATGTCTACTTATTGCGGATGTAGTTTAATGGTAGAACTTCAGCCTTCCAAGCTGACCACGTGGGTTCGATTCCCATCATCCGCTCCATTTGAAAACAACTTACGAACCCTTAATAGTTTGTAAGTTTTTATTATACACTTGTCAGCTTGGCAAAACATATAAATATAAAAGTTCTCTTAAAAAAAAATGAGAACTTTTTCTTATGTTAGAATTTAAAATTATTGAAAAATTATTACCTAATGAGGAACTATTAAATGCTATTAATACTAGAACCATATGATGTATCTACTGCTAATGATAAAATGATATTTGGTATGAACTTAGTATTCGAACAACGAGAACGAAAAAAGAAATGGAAGAAATGGCTCTTGAGCATATTCATCCAAGTAAAGCACCTTTTGGTTATAATAGAAATAAAGAAACAGTCATTTAGAAATAGAACCCATTGAGTCACAAGTAGTTAAAGAGATATTTAATCTATACAAAAAAGTTCATTCTACAAGGAATATATCAAAAATTATGAAGGATACTAATGCTTACCTAAAAAGTGGTAAATGGTCTTCAGATTGTGTTTATAAGATACTTACTAATACCATTTATATTGGAACTTTTGAATATGGAAAATATACAAGAAAAGAAGAAAATATATTAAAAGTAAATAACTATTGTGAACCAATTATTGATATGAATGCTTGGAATACAACAAGAAACAATTTAGAGAAAAATAAACATTCCAATTATGGAGAACATATTCATTTATTTATCTCCAATTCCAATTCAATTTTTTTATCAAGTATTTTTTGACAAAAACAAAAACATATGTTATTATTAGTATGTAAGTGAGGAAACTCACATATAATAAAAAAGAGGAACATTCGATTTCGCAAGTGAATGTCAGCCTCTAAAAAGAGTTGAGACACTCATTGTTGAGTGTCTATTTTTTTATTGCTAGTACCAATAAGGTAGATAACAATATAATTATAGCAATGAGATTCAAAACTTTAATAACAAAATTTTTAGTCTTCATATTATCTACCTCCTTTCTACAAAAAGAATAGGAAGCTGACACTCGTCAATCAAATGTTCCTAATGAAGATTATATACCATAAATAAAAACAATGTCTATTGATTTTACAAATATTTCAAAAAAGTTGTAATAATTATTCTTGTATATTATAATTAATTCATAAGCGAACTTTAGTTCGTAACCTGTTATATAATCGCTCCATTGAAGAATCTGTTCGAGAATTCGAACATTGATATATAAAATCAATCGTAAAAGGATTGACTTTTTTGTTGTTACAATCCCCACTTAGTCTGCAAGGCTTCTTAATAACCAAGACTATGATACTAAAAAATAAAATACGATAACGTATTTTATTTTTTAAATAATCGACCAAATAAATTTAGTGTATTTTGAGCCGTCTCTATTTTGCCGAGTGGAGTATCACGTAGTTTACTGTCTAATTCTTCTCTTGCTTTACGTCGAGCTGGCATAGTTAAATCTTCAACTAACAATTTAGCATCCGTTTTCATTTCATCAACAAGGTAATCCTGATCACTTTTACACATCGAATCATCTAAATCTTTTTTTTCAATTAACTTGCATTTAGTAGCAATTTGTGTAAATAAATTAGTATATTCTTGATTTAATGTACTCGATGAAAACTTAGTTTCAAAATCCATGGCATCAACACAATTTTCTCCAAAAGCTTCAATTCGATTAAATAAATCATTAATTTGTTTTCTAATAACCTCATCATTTATTTCATAAGTTTTTTCAAAAGCCATTCGTCTTGCTTCAATACTTTGTTTTACTATATTATCCATAATTATTTTTAAAACCTTATCTTATTTTCAATATATGAAACTAATTCATCCAATTTAATGGTTGTTTGTTCCATAGTATCACGATCTCTTACAGTTACTGTATTATTGTTTAATGTTTCATCATCAATAGTTACGCAAAAAGGTGTTCCAATTGCATCTTCTCTACGATATCTCTTTCCAATATTAGCAGTTTCATCATACGTTGCCATAAAATATTTCGATACCATATTAAATACTTCCATTGCCTTTTCACTGTGATTTTTCTTAATAAGTGGTAAAATAGCTACCTTATATGGCGCAAGGAATGGTGCAAGATGCATTACTTCACGCACACTACCATCAGCAAGTGTTTGTTTTTCATATCCCTCACATAAAAGAGCAAGTGTCAATCTATCAGCTCCAATAGAATACTCAATTACTGTTGGAATATATTTTTCATTAGTATCGGGATCTAGATATTCTAATTTATTACCAGAAAACTCTGAATGTCTTGATAAATCCCATGTACCACGATGATGAATACCATTTAATTCCTCCCATCCAATTGGAAAATGATACTGTATATCACAAGCACATTTGGCATAATGAGCTAACTTATCATGATCATGAAAACGAAGTTTATCTTTAGACAATCCCAAGTCTTCAACAAATTTTAAAGCTCTTTCCTTATAATCATTGTAAATATTAATTGAATCATCATCTTTACAAAATTTTTGTAATTCCATTTGTTCAAACTCAATTGTCCTAAATAAGAAATTACCCGGTGTTATTTCATTTCGAAAACTTTTTCCAATCTGCGCAATAGCAAATGGTATTTTAGCTCTTGAACTTCTTAAAACATTATTAAAATTAACATACTCCCCCTGACATGTTTCAGGACGAAGATAAACTGTATCTTTTTCACCTTCAATTGTTCCTCTACTTGTTTCAAACATTAACTTAAACTGTCTAATTTCAGACCAATCAAAACTATGACAATGAGGACATACCACATGATTATCATTAATATAATTCATCATTTCTTCATTAGTCATACCCTCAGCCGAAACATTACCTTTTGAATGATCTTCTATTAAATTGTCAGCACGAAAGCGCATTTTACATTTTTTACAGTCCATTTTTGGATCACTAAAAGAATCAATATGTCCAGATGCTGCCCATGTCTTTGGGTTCATTAAAATAGCTGCATCAACACCATAGGTTCTTGAATCTTCTTGAACAAATCTTTTCCACCAACATCTTTTAACATTATTCTTAAGTTCTACTCCAACTGGTCCAAAATCCCAAGTATTTGCAAAACCTCCGTATATTTCACTTCCAGGAAATACAAATCCATATTGCTTACAGTAATTAACTAAGTCTTCCATTTTCATAATATTCATCTCCTTAAATTAAAAAGACTCTTCACAATTATATAGAGACGGTCTCCCGCGGTTCCACTCTATTTATTCTAAAAGAATCTCTCAATACATAATAGCTCCAGCTTTCCACACCTTCATCGCATTAATTACTCAATTTATAAGTAAATTATAACTAATTAACCTTTTTTTGTAAAGGTTTTTTAATATTTTTCCATAATTCTATTAAGTTCATTATCTAAGTTACCAAGTAAAAGATAATCTTTAAATCCATCATCAAGATAATGTTCTTTAATATGTTCTTTATCTTTATTTAGCATAATAATTACTGGTGTATTAAAACCTTTAATCCTTTTCATTCCTTCAAGCGTCATAAAACCAGACATTTCCTTCATTTCATCATCAACTAAAATAAAATCAAACTTTTTACCAGATTTAATACGATCAATAGCATCAGCTCCATAGTAAAGACTAGAATATGTAATATGATTTTCATTAAACTTTCGCTTAATAATATTTAAAGCATTTTTATTTTGTGAAACAATTAGTACTTTACGATAATTAACAATATCATTTTCATATTGTGTTAGAATACTTTTATCTTTTTCATGAACAACTCGTTGATCTATTGTTAGGATAACATCTGTTCCTTCACCAACATTTGATTTAATCATTAAGTTTCCACCCATTATTTTAACAACTTTTTGACATAACTCTACATTATACTCTTTTTTTTCTAATGATTCAATTTCACTTTTATCAAGTGAACCGGTAGCACTAAGTATTTCATTAATTTTATCTATTGACATACCACGACCTGTATCAGAAATATTGAAAATAAGTCGACATACATCATATTTTTCAATTAAATTAACACGCATGTTAATATTACCATTTGAAGTATTTTTGCAAGCATTAATAAGCAATGAATAAAGAATTTGCCTTATTTTCATATAATCACCATAAAGAACAGGTAATTGTTTTGGCATCGTTAAGGTAAACTTAACATTTTCATTAATCTCTGGCTTTATTTTTACTTCTAAGTCACTACATAATTTCTCTAATTCATATTTATTATTAACAACTTTAATTTTTTGAATATCCAAAGATGAAATATTTAAAATATCATTAATGGAAAAATCTAATTGTCGAACTAAATTATTTAATGTTATTAATCCATCTTTAATCTTATCAGGTTCATCTTCCATTCGTAAGGAACTAGTTAGATTATTAATACTAACTAAAGGATTTCTTGCTTCTTGCGTCATCTCAAATAAAAAATTATACTTATCTTCATAATTTTGTTCCATTAGTTCTTTATTTTTATAAAGCTCATTTAACATACTAACATCAGGATTTTCTATTGTAAAATACATTAGAAAAGTAATAAATGTTTCTGTATATGTCAGTAGTAGTAAAGAAGGATTTAATTTTTGAATAACCATTACTGTTCCACCTAATAGAATAAACAAAATAAGTGGATAATATTTTTTTTGAAATATTTCTCTTCTATTTTTTAACATACAATAAATTAAAATAACAATCAATATTCCAGAAACAAGGTAAATTAAGTTAGCAGCTGAGCCATGTGAATAAACAATGTCTCCATTACTTACATATTCTAAAGGAAGCAAAAAAACCGCAATATATAAAACAAAATAGCCTAATAAAAAACATTTTTTCCATTTTTCGTAATTAAGTCTTGGAAAGGTAATAACAACTATATACAAGCAAAAAAAGGACAACCATGTTATTAAATAAACTAAATATAATCGTGAAAAAATTATATTTAAAACTGGTGATATATCCATATTTTTCATAAAATACCATGTTCCAAGTCCTATAACTACTCCACATAAACTGGTTATAATTAAATAAGAATAAATTGTATTCTCTCGTCTTTTTACCCTTGGTTTAGAAAAAAACACAATAAATAAAAGAATAATATAAAATAGACTTGCTAGAGTAAAAGAAATACCAACACTCATCCAATCACCATCCTAATATACATTGTATCAAAAAAAATAGCATTAGAACATACTATTTTTTAAAAATCTCAAGTAATTTTACCTTATTTTTTTCATTTTCTCGAAAATCAACAATACTCTCGTTTAGTCTGCCAATTTCATTTGCTAACTTCTCAAGTGCTAAATAATCCACTTTTTCCATCAAAGTATAAGGAATATCTTTAATTATTCTTATCCATTGTGGTCTTTCTCTTGGAGGAATATTTTCATTAATTAACTTTCTTATATCTCGAAGACTGGAAACATAATCAACATCATCACATAATTTAACAAATAACATTGGCAATTCTCCAGCTGAGTTTATATCCGGTTTAACACCAATGGCTCCACAAGAATATACGTATTTACTTGATGCTACAGCATTTTCAATTGGTAATAATGGTGTTGTATGACCATCAGGTCTCATTATGGCATGTGAACGCCTCGTAGTAAAAAATGTTACACCATCAGAATCCATATATCCCATGTCAGCTGTTTTAAACCATACTTTACCGTTTTTAGTATAAAAAGCTTTGTTAGTTTGTTCTAAGTTATGCAAGTATCCATTGGCATGAGTTATGGATGCTACTTCAATTTCACCCTCCATATTCATACCATATGGTAACTCTTCTCTCGTATCAGGATCTACAATCCTAACAATATTTTGAGCTAGTGGAATCCCTACACTTCCTATTTTATTATCAAAATCGGATGATGTCGTTGTAAATCCACCACCATTTTCAGTGGAACCTAATCCTTTTTTTATCTTTGGACCTCCGACGCGAGCAAAGGTTTCATTCATATGTATCTCATGCGGTTCTAAAATTTTATCACCACCTGATACTAAACATTTTACATAATTTAATTTTTCCTTTGGATGTTTTTCAAAATAATGGTCAAGCACTTCAAAATGTTTAGGTGAACCCATAACAAACGTACATTTTGACTTGCGAATATAATAGGCAAATTTATTTATTTTAGGACTTGGTAATAAATATATCATAACACCATAGCATAAAGCATTATGCATACCACTACTTGATCCGTAAGCTGAGAAAAATGGGACATTTCCTAAGAATATTTCACCAGGTTGTGGTGAAAATCCAGAATACTTTATCTGAAGATTTTGTCCATTATAAGTTTCATTTCTTAATTCAACTCCTTTAGGTACACCACTTGTTCCACTAGTATATACTACAACAGTTGTACGATTTTCTATATATGGAAAATCATCCACAGTATCTTGAGTATTTCCTAATTTTTCAAAATCATAGTAATCAATATACTTACCATGTGTTTTAATCTTTTTATTCATCAAATCATATACTCTTTTTTTATTTTTAGGCAAAGAAACACTTGGTGATACTGAAATAATTTTATTTAATGTGCTCTCATCTGCTATTTTCTCAATATTTTCATAGCATTTATCAATCATAATCATGTATTTTGACTTAGCAATATCAATATAACTTAAAATACGTTTAGCATTCGTTCTTGGTTCAATTAAATTAGGAATAGCTCCTATTTTAATAAGACCATAAAAGGCATAGACAAATTCTGGGGTATTAGCCATACATATAACTACATTATCGTCTTTTTCAATTCCAAGTTTAGTAAAGCACTTAGCAAAATGCTCACACTTTTCTATTAATTCTTTATATGTAATATAAGTTCCTTCATAATATAATGCATTATGATTTTCAAAACTCTTTGAATTTTCTTTTAACACTTGCCACATTGTCTTTGGAACAATTTTATCACTATCAGCCTCTTCTTTTGTTCCCTTAAGCCATGGTTCATCAATTGATGCATAACCAGACATTGGTCCTAATAAAACTCCATCTTGCAACTTCCTTAAATATTTTTTATGTGATATCCTATCTTCATCACTCAATCCGCTAATAAAATCTAAATAATTGTCAATATCTTTTTGCTTCATTCATATAACCTCCCTCATCAGTTTTTTACTATACACTTTAATTATATCAAATGCAAGTAATAATTAAGTAGTACATTACATTATTTGTCAAAAAAAGATAACATTTTATTTGTTATCTTTGTCATTTTCATGAATTTTAGCTATTACCTTCTCTATATTCATACCATATTCAATAGAATTATCATAAACAAAAATTAATTCTGGAGTATGACGAATATCTATATTCTCTGATAATTTTCCGCGTAAAAATCCTTTGGCTTCATTAAGTTCAGCTAATGCCTTTTCTTTATCAATATTCATACAAGTAAAATATACTTTGGCAAAAGATAAGTCATTAGTAACGGATACACTAGTCAATATAACATTTTTTATAATAGGATTTTTTACTTCTTCAAATATTATTCTGCTTAATACTTCTAAAACCGTATTACTCAATCGATCTATTTTAACACTCATTATTTTACCTCTACCATAGTAAATACTTCAACAATGTCACCTTCACGAATATCTTGATAATCAAGAATAGTAAGTCCACAATCATAACCAGCTTTAACTTCCTTAACTTGATCCTTTTCATGTTGTAATGAAGCTATTTTGCTAGTATATATGACAATTCCATCACGAATAACTCTGGCATCTTCACCATTTTTTATAACCCCACTATTAACATGACATCCCGCAATATTACCAATTTTGGAAAATTTGAAAATTTGACGTACTTCAGCCTCACCAAGTATTTTTTCTTCATATACAGGATCTAACATACCACGAATAGCGGCTTCCATATCTTCAACGACTTTATAAATAATATTATATAATCTTATTTCCACACTATATTCTTTAGCTAAATCCGACGTTTTATTATTAGGTCTAACATTAAAGCCTATTATAATAGCATTTGACGCATTTGCAAGTTTTACATCACTTTCTGTAATGGTTCCAACACCACTTCGAATAACATTGACACGAACCCCATCAAGATTAATCTTTTCAAGTGATTTTTTTACTGCTTCTTCAGAACCTTTAACATCCGTTTTTAAAATAACATTAATTTCCTTTACACCATCCTTAACCATGGCATATAAATCATCTAAACTCATTCCCGCACGGTTAGTATCTTTCGAATGGCTTCTTAATTTTCTTTGAACAGATACATTTCTAGCTTCCTTTTCTGTTTCAAAAGCCATAAACTTATCACCTGCTGTAGGAAGTTCGTTAATACCCGTTATTTCAACAGGAGTCGAAGGAGTTGCCATTGTAATATTATTACCTTTATCATCCTTTAAACTTCTTATTTTTCCATAACTGGTACCAATAACAACAGGATCACCTAATCTTAAGGTACCACTTTGTACTAAAAGACTCACAATACTACCAACTTTATTATCACTTCTAGCTTCAATAACAGTTCCTGTAGCATAACGATTAGGATTTGCCTTCAAATCTCTCATTTCGCTAATTAATATAAGAGTTTCTAATAATTCATTAACACCTTCACCACTCTTAGCAGAAATATTACAAGTAACAACATCTCCACCATAACTTTCAGGAACAAGACCATTCTCTACTAATTCAGTTAAAACTCTTTCAGGTTTAGCTTCTGGTAAATCAATCTTATTAATTGCCACAACTATTGGAACACCTGCTGCTTTAGCATGGTCTATAGCCTCTTTTGTTTGTGGCATTACACCATCATTAGCTGCCACAATTAAGACAACAATATCTGTAACACTAGCACCACGACTACGCATTTCAGTAAAAGCCTCATGACC
>OCVV011350270.1_pt1 | contig 30440 bp, 21 predicted proteins | sample 1539721 | NCBI WGS metagenome assembly OCVV01 (sample SAMN02144230, study PRJEB22623) | gut metagenome | biome: sheep rumen | host: Ovis aries | place: New Zealand | reverse complement strand
GCTCTAAACCAGCTGAGCTAAACGCCCGTCGTTTTACCGACTTTAGAGCTCTTTTTCAAAAGCGAGTGCAAAGGTACTGCTTTTTTTTGACATACGCAAATTTTTTTGCAAAAAAATGCACTTTACCCCTCATTTTTTTTTGAAAAAGCGATAATTGTACCATTTTTGATCCTCAAAACGGTAAAATAGAACATAGCAACAGATCGTTATGACGACTCCGACTACAACCCCCGCAAAAATGTCCGCGGCGAAATGTTGGCTCAGATAAATGCGGCTATATGCACCTAAAGTTGCCAACACAAAAAACAGAGCTTGAAGAAGACTGCTGACGCTGTTGGACCGCTTTGCTGTCAGATCGCTTGCGTTGTTGGACGCAAGATAGTTGGTCACGATGATACAGAGCACAAAGAATAGTGCGAAAAAGGAGGTGGTGTGACCGGAAGGAAAGGAGAACCAGTAATTCATCCGGACTCCATCTACGAGCGGAAGCTGCACATCGGGCATGTTGACACCAAACCATGTAAGCGGCCGGGGCGCATTGATGAGATGTTTGAAGAGTTGCGTAGTCAGCGCAGAGAGAATGAGCGCCGAGGTCGCAAAAACACCGTCTCCGATGCGGCTGAAAAGCAACAACGCTACGCAGACTACATATGGAAACCACTCTGCCACTTGGGTATAATACCTATAAAATATATCGCGCGCGGGCGTATGGCGATCGCAAAGCAGCAGATGCAAATCGCCTTTTGGCATCCATAAAAGGGCTAAGCCCAATGCCGCTATGAGCATCAGGCTTAGACCTATAAAGACTGCGTTATTTCGAATAAATTCTTTCATCAATTCACCGATCACTTTACTCTCTGTCCGTAGATGTCGTATAGTGCATCATCTTTGCGGATGTAGAGATGGCGGTCTTGGAGGATCTTTTCTGCCGGTACGTCTTTCTTTTCGCTCACGGAAGAAGTAGCGGTCAGAGTTTGCGGACAAGATTGCAGTTTCATACCATTCTGGTCAGTCAACTCCACGTAGAACTCATCGCCCACTGTAAAGAGGCTGTCGGAGTGATAAACGGATTGCGTTGCACCGGGGATGGTGTCGCCGTTCATGAACCACTGGAAGCCGGTGAAGTTATAGCCGCCGTTGTACTTGGAGTTATACACCGCTAACACATTGCCGAACTTGATCTTGAAGATGTCCGCAGGGTAGAGCACTAACAGCGTAAACGGACAAACGACAGTATCCCCAAAGACAGCATCCACGAGACACAACTCCATATTGTACTTACCGGCTTTGAGTTGAGCCGCCGGCAGAACGATGTCGCCGGTACCTAATGTGGTGGGTAAGTTCTCCACCTCGTATGGCTTATCGGGGTGCGCTACGTCAATCATCCAAACTTCGCCTATTTCGCCTTTCCGATAGGTGTACGGAACTGACACATCCTCTTTTTCGCAAGTCTCTGCACTCTGTTCATTGAGCGCAAAATCAAGACTCGTGGTGATACGCATGTGGTACAACATGATCGAATCGCATCCCCATGAATTAGGAATAGTGTCCGGAATGTCCTGTACCCCCGGTTGCGCGTAATACCATTTGTCGCCGATCTTCACGCTGTCTCGTACGGCGCGCTCTTCAAACTCGCGGTACGTGTCAATGCCATATACCGTTGGTTGAATGAAAACGGGGTCGTAGCAGTTCTCACGCGTATCCTTATTCAAAGTGTCGTTATGCATAGATGAGAGGAGTTCGGCTATCTCTTCATCGGTCATGGTTGCTTGCTCTTCGAGCGAGAGACAATCGTGTCCCGGGTTTACATATGAAGTGTCTGCGCGCGCGACATAGAAAGAGAAATGAATCTCTTCCGCCGGATAGGTGGAAAGCGGGCACTCTTTGTGTGCCGAGATCAATGCGGTGACATCATACCAACCCGGTGTGGTGTATTGGTGTTCTGCCACAATGCCTTCATCTATGGTAGTGGTTTCTGTGATACCGTCACCGAAATCCCACACTACTTGGTCAATAATATCCGTACTAACCCTCGGGTCGAATTGCAGTACATCATCCACGCAGAAAGGTTCTTCTCCGCGCATTTGGTCAATAAACTTAACACCCTCGATTTTCACGCCTCGTTTTATGGTACTGGAACCAGCTGTGTACGCGTAACTTTCGTTGTGCCCGTTGCCATATACAGTAGCGATAAAACCGAGCTTACTCTCCAAATGATAAAACGGGTTGCTACCGTCTGCTACTGTTTCTCTTAGTGTGATACGGGCATATGAGTAACTTGGATTACTTTCTACCGGTTGGAAATAGGAATCGAGTGCTACATTGTTCAGTTTTACGTTTTGTATATCTGAGGAGTTAGCAATTATATTGATAAAGTGCTTGGTCGTTTCATCCGTACCCATTACACCAAATACTACATCCGTCATCATCTGTTCTATTGGAGCAATCCATGTCATGGCAGGAGCACCGCAATTTTCTCCGCTGGAATTCTTCGCTACTTCGGTAGCATCAGATCTTACGTATTTATTTCCCACATCGTACGATATGACAGCGCACGGGCAGGATGTGGAAATGAATGCGGCAGAATCAATAACCGTAATACCTTTGAAAGCTGAACGCTTTTTGTCCCATCTACTGTCTGCATATCCTGCTGACATCTCAAATTCATAGGATTTACCGGCATCCAAGGTTAATGAGTAGTTTTTAAGGATAGTGTGATCTTCAAACTTAGATGTGGACGGGTCGTATTGACCAAAGATAGTGATATTTGTATTATCCTCTTGGGCAGTTATTATGATTCTGTTTGCATCTTTTTGTTTTGACCTTGCTACAACGAAGTTATTACCCCAATAATCAATTGGGAAGAGCTGCTCATATAACATATCGCGATCAGAGAAAGTGTTTGGCACACGAGTAGAAGGAGCACCGGCAAAGATGGCTATTTTCTTTCCGTCACGGGCTTTGACTCGACTGCCACTAAGTGATTGGTTTACGGCACTCAACACATGATACACTTGCCCCTGTTTAAGAGCTATATTTTCAATTTTTCCTGATTTGCCGCCAGATGTTTGAGCGGATAATTCAATGTCAACTGTACAATCCTCTGCTGCTAGAATAGTGAAACTATTTTTTTGCACTCCGTTAAAATCATTATTATCGGTTTTAGGAGTAGTGGCATTATTTCCATCAAATGTTATGTCCTGCTCTATTGCTTCGTATGTTTGCACGATATATTCTGACTGTAATGCAGTAGTCGGAAGTATATTGGTTGCATCAGCACTAAAACCCCACCGCAAAGAACAATACACAGATACATCTTCCGTTGATTCTACTTTCAATCCCAAATTATAGACCTGTTCAGATGTTGGCATCGCATTTGGTGTGTACCATTGTTCTATAGGTATTTCGCCGTTTTTACCTATTTCTTTCCATTCATAGGCATTAACGGCTACGTTGTAAGACCAACCTGTTTTTGGGTTGCTAATTTTGACATTACAAGCTTTTTGTGCAGAAATTGCGATATAGGCTTTGAATTTGTTGTTGGAATCACTCGCTTTCTGTTTGCTCGGTACATCGCCCTCTGCGTATTGACCGGGTACAAGCGATACCCAGAATTCCTTACCTTGTGTGGAGGTTTGACCCCAAACGGGGATCGTCATTCCTGCCAAAAGCACGATAAGCAATAATGATTTTAGTTGCTTTTTCATATATGTAATATTTATTTTCTTTCAATATACTCTCAATATACTCTCGAAATACTCCCGATTCGTTAGTGTCTCGATAGTGTCTCGTTAGTCTGATTTGGCTATGTGTTATAGTATCTCGATCTCTACACGTCTGTTGTTCTGACGTCCTTCTTCGGTGTCGTTGGTGTCGATCGGTTGACTTTCACCGCGACCTTCCGCCTCCAAACGCTCCGGAGCGATACCGCGCTCGATGAGGTCTTTCTTCACCTCGTTAGCACGACCTTCGGACAACTTCTGGTTTGCGGCGTCTTTACCGATATTATCGGTGTGACCTACGATCTTGATACGGATCTGCGGGTTGCGCTCCAAGTACATATAGAGGTCTTGCAGCGACGCTTCGGAGATCGCCAAAATGCGGGTCTTGTTGGTGGCGAAGAACATGTTCTTCATAATGAATACTTCACCTTTCTTGATCGGTTTGAGGGCGATATTCATTGAGTCGCCAACATTCGCAATCTGCATATCTACTGCTTCGTAACCCATCTGCTCGATGTGGAGGTTATACTGCAATCCCTCATCCAGACGAGTACGTGCGGAACCGCTGGCTGAATCGGTCGCTAAAGTGTAAGTCGGTTCGGCAGCGTTGCGTTGCATGATCTGGATATGTGCCGGGATAGCTGCTCCGGTCTCTGCGTTCGTTACGCGAACACGGAAGACAGGCAGCGGACGCATGGCGATGGTGACATATTTGGTTACACCCACTTTCTCAATCTCGAAACTTTGGGTCTCCTCATAATAACCTTCTGCACGTACTTTGGTGGTGTACAGACCCGGTGCATGACGCTGTTTAGCACCTTTTGCTTTGATCTGTTTCTCGCGCATTGCCACTTTGCCGGAAGCCTCTTTGGTCTCTACAAATGCGAGTTCAATCGGCTCTTGGTTGTCTGCATTCACCACTTTGTAGTAAGCGAACGAAGCCGGCGGCGTCAGTTGGTTCGGTTTCTTGCCCGGAATCTCGAACTGGATCGTGAACTTGGCTCCCACAAAGAGGTTGTTGAGCACCGTGTTGCCGTTCATTGCCAAAAGGGTGTTGGTTTTCTGAACAAGCACGTCGTTGGCTGCAAAATCCGTCGGATTAGCCGCCTGTGTGCCGTTCGAATTGAGCACGCCGTACTCAGCGAACAGACCCACACGATAGTGGACATACTCGCGTCCGAAAGGCAGTCTCTGACCCGGTTTAACCTTGGCGTTCTTCTTCGGATCCGGTTCAGCTTGCAACCAATCATCGAGGTCGATACCGATCTCGGCTGCCAGACTGATGTCCGGCTGTTTGAACGCGATCTTGGTGTTGGTCTGACCGTTGATCTCGTGAATACCCATACCGTAAGGCTCTACCAACGCCGGGTCATTTACTACGATATCGTATTTGCCCTTCTGGCTGTAACCCATCGGCAGGTTATAGTGTACTTTGGCTCCCAAGAGGAAATAGAACTGCTCGAATTGTGCACCGAACATTACCGGAATGCCAACGCCCAACATATTACGGCTCTCTACCAGGTTATCAAACAGATAGCTGTACGTTGCGCCGTAAGTGAGGTCCGGACGGTTGACGGTAAAACCGTAAGCGGATGTCGAATTGAGGAAACGCACATCAAGTCCGGTCTCAAACATAAAATGCAGGTATGCCAAACTGTATGAAAAGTCAATACCGGCTCCGCCGCCGCCTTTGAGTTGTTGCAGCGCGTTCGACTGATTAAGCGTTCCTGCGCCCATGTATGAGCCTTGGAACTTATCCATCATTGCCGAATAACCGGCACGAAGACCGATGTTCAAGAACGAAACAGGTTCGGGTTTGGGGTTCTCCAATTCCGCTAATTGTTTCTCATACTCGCGTACTTGTTTCTCTTGCAGTTCTTTCTCCTGCGCCTCTTTACGCGCGCGCTCTTCCTCTTTTAGTGCTGCTGCTTTGGCGCGTTCTTCCTCTTTTTGAGCAGCTATTTTGGCGCGCTCGGCAGCTTCTTTCTCACGCTGAACCTGTGCTTTCTCTGCCGCCTTCTCTTTGTCAGCCTGCTCTTTGGCTTTGTTCTTCTCAGCCTGTGCAGCTGCCTTCTCTTTGTCGGCTTGCGCTTTCGCTTTGTTTTTTTCTGCCTGCGCCTTGGCTTTCTCCTTGGCGGCTTTCTCTTTGGCTTTGGCCTTTGCGGCTTTTTCCTTCTCTTTAGCCTTTTGTGCTTTCGCTTTCTCCGCCTCTTTTTTCTTCTTCTCAGCAGCTTTCTGCTTGTCGGTTTGAGTAGCCGGAACAGGGTTCGGCATTGCATAAACGGCTACCGGTGCGCAGTTCAGACTCAGTACAACTGTCGCAATCAATAAGTTATAAAATACGTTTTTCATTTTTCTTTCCTCCTTTGCGATTAGTTGTTAACAATAAATTTGAAACTACGGGTACCTTTCCCGGTCACAACACGGAGCAGGTAGAGACCTTCCGTGGCAGGTGCATCAATGGTACATCCTCCGTCGGGCAGGTTCTCATATTTGCCTCCAACTACGGCGCGTCCGCTGACATCGTACCATTCCGCATAGCAGTTGATGTTCGTTTCTCCGTTGTAATCGATATTGACAAACACCTTGCCGCCCTTGGCTGCGATATATGTAGCCGTTACGATCAGGCTGTCCGGATTAGCTTCAAACTCATGTTGCTTGCTGTTGGCTGTAAACTGAATCGGGCAGGTGCAATAGTTGATATCTGCTTTGCCTTCCTCTTTGATGGTGAAGCAAACTTTGTATTCGCCATTGTTTTTCGGGTCTTTCTCGTCCAGATAGAGCACCGAAGTCTCTTGGTTAGGAACGGTGTCTCCGTCATGGAACCATACGAAATTCGTCAGTTCCTGTGTCGGGAACGAGTCTTTCAGCACACCGAGCACGTTGTTATAACGTTGTGCCAAAACAGGGATGTCAAAAGTCGGTGTGATAGCTAAGTCTTTGTCTAATACGCTGTTCGGACATTCCGAGCCGATATGCAGATGCAAGTCGTATTGCGTGCGGTTCTTGGCTCCGGAAGGAAGTGTGATGATCAGCAAGGTGTCGCCTTGAACCTTCACTTTGTCCATACTGAAACCGGCATCCTTTGCCGCCTTGGAGAAAGTGAACTGAACGCTGTCACTGGTTAGCGAAACACCGGCAGGATTGTCCAAATAAACCAAGAAATCCACTTCGTCGCCTTCCAAGGAACACTCCGGCATTTTCTCTTCTTTGATATTTACTTTGAAGTTACCGATATTTACGGTAATAGGAATACTGTCTACGGCGTTTTGACCGACACAGACGTTCGTACTGTTTCTGTAAATCAGCACATATGCATTGTAAACACCGGCTATCTCGTACTCATGAGGAACGGAGTCTTTGTTCTCCAAGTTCGATGTGCCGTCGCCGAAATACCATTCGATCTTTTCGTACTCGTAGTCCGGGTGACAAGCAAAACGAATGGTGTCATCACCGCAGAGGATGTTTTTTGAATCCGGCGTGAAGATCTGACCGTTGATGGTGATATATTGCGTCAGCGGCTTGGTGGCACCTCCGGCGGAATAGCCGTAAGACTCATTCGCTGTAAAACCATACACGTGGGCGATGAAATTAGCGCCATCGCTCTTCAGCGTGTGGGATGTAGCTGTGCTGCCCAGCGATTTCTGTGCGTAGTAATAGGTGTCCGAACCGCTAACTTGCTTGAAATCAGAACCAATAGACGAACCGTCCAACGTAATGGTGTTCGGTTGATCGGTAACGATATTCACATAGTGGCTGGTGGTACCATTGCTACTGGCATAAGTGGCAAAAGTAATCTGATCGATCTGTTGCTCAATGGGGTTGATCCAAAGCATAGCCGGGTCGCCGTCGGTCTTGGAATAATACTCTTGCGACACGATAAACAAGTGGGTAGCACAGGGGCAGGAAGTGGTGACAACACAACTTCCGTCTTTGGCATAAGTGCCGTTTGTACCTATCTCAAACTCCCAGAAATGTTTCTTCTCCTTAGCAAAATCAAAGGTATGCACTAAGTTTCCGTTAACTCGCACTTCCGTTTCGTCATTCAGAGCCATGATACGGATGATGTCCGCCGGACGGGATGCCGAAGCGGTCAGTACGAAGGTGTTGCCCCAATATTGGGTCGGCATGGCTTGAGAGAAAATGTGGTCACGTTGTTTTTTCTTATACGGGATATTGAGGTGCGGGCTTCCTTGGAACACGGCTATATTCTTATCCGCTTTGATAACCGTTCCGCTCAAGTCGTAGTCCTCTCCTTCGCCTTCTCCGGTCCAAACATAATAAACTTGACCCTTTTGTAGCACTACGGAATCCGTGTGCTCGCCAATAACGAAACCGCTCCATTTGATGGAGTCTGCTTTTACTTGCTCGGGATCGGCAAACGGGTCGTTCTTATTATTCAGATAAGTGCGGTATTCGCTGTATTTTGGGGTCAGCACGGAAGGGGTGTACCAAACGGTGGTGTTGTCCTCGGTGGCAATAATAGCAAAATGCGTACCTTGCGCCGTACCGCCGTGATCGGAAGGAGTATAGGTCTGTATAACGTAATCTTTGAGCAACGAAGGAGTAGGAAGCACGTTGGTGGCATCGAACGTGGCTTTCTTGTAGTTCGTCGCAAAAAGCGCAATATTTGCAGTAGCTGTAACGTGAAGCGCGCAGGTATCTACTTGCTCCGAGTTAACGGCGTAGCATACTTTTCCGGTGGTGGACATCTCCTCACGGGCAGGGGTGGTTACAGGAAGACCGTTATACAGTTGCACTAATTGCATCTGGTTCGCCGCAACTTCCACTTTCTGGGAAAATCCGGTATAGGGGTTCTCAATGGTTACCGTACAAGCCTCGCGGGAAGAAATAGACAGCGATAACTCCATCGGGTTGTATTTGCCGCCTGCGTAAGAGAGAGGAGCTTTGTCACTCGTTTTTTGGTCGGCTTGCATGAAGGTTACCCAGAAATCTTTACCTTCGGTCGATTGACCATCTTGAACAGTACTTTGCGCTTGTGCGCCCATAATCGGCATCAACAGAAGACCGCAAAGCATAGTTTTTAAGAGTTGTTTTTTCATATGATTTTAATAGTTAAATGATTTCATTGTAAATCGCCTGCAAAGTTACTGCTTTTTTCTTACGCGCGCGTGCACATTTCCGCGAAAAATGTGGAAATATTGACACATTAACGAATTGGTTGCCCTAAAAGTGTAAAAATTGACGAATTGCGGATAATTACGATCTGGCCATCGCGTATTTCCTTGCGTGCAGGCGCATCTGTTTCTATGTTGTGAATACCGGTTGGTTCGTTGGGCGAAAGTAGGTATAATTCTTGCATACACGCGCGCTTGGAGGTTGAGCCGCCGACAGAAACGATACGAATATCGGTCACGTTCGGCGGTACCGGAAGCCTATATCGTATTTCGTGACGCGTCTCTTGCGCTACCGTTACGAGGATCGAACTATCCAAAGTGTTATTGTAATAGATATCTAACTGCATGCTGGAGGCACTATTATACGGCGAAGCACGGAAGGCTAAAATAGCGCTGTCTTGCAATGTCAGACCCGAAAAAGAAATCTCTCCGTCCGTTGCGCTTTTTCCCATCGTGATAGACGCATTCCCGTTGGACTGAATACCGCTGTTGGCACTTCCGCCGGGGATGGCATTGACCAAGGCGGCTGTAATAGCCGGCAGATGGATGATCGTATCATAAGTCTGCGGATCAGGCTCTCCGGCATCTTCCGGACAGCGCCCTGACTCAAAGGCACATAATAACTGGGTTAAATCAACAACTTGACCTTTTTTATCCCCCCAGATATATTCCACTAATTCCGGGTAGTCGATAAAAGGATTTCGGTTGCCCTGAATATCCGAAATAACATCTGCCCGGCAAAGCTCCTTATCGCTTATCGGATCGGCTCTGTGCCAATCCAGCAGCACTTTCTGAATACTGTCGGAAAACATCAAATAGTTTGCGCCGCTGATATACTGCGCATAAGCCGTCCACGTCAAGTATTCATAGGCGGTAGCCATATAAAAATAGGTGCGCGCGAAATCTCCGCGGTACTCCTCTGCCGGTTCCCAACATATATAACCATACCTCGAGCTCTTGGCAGCATCCATCTTAAACGAACCGTTATTGAACTTATCGCCCTTTGTCACATGTCCGGGCGCATAATTGCTTTTCTGGCTATTTGCGCGCTGATCGGAGGGATTGAGGTTATACAGATCCTTGTATGCCTCGTTCTCTTCGCCGCCCCACCAACTCTTAGGCAAACAGTGCTCGATATTAAGAGAACAGCCGGAGTCGCCTAACTTATTGGGATAATAACGCACACAATTAGAATACATATCCCACACACCGCCTTGCGTACCCGGTTTATGATCCGTAAAAGGAAGCGCTTGCCATGTACCGTACGCCTTTAAATCGCCTTTCTGCCACTCCGGCGGATTGCTCGTGCTGTGATATTGATTCGTACCGTACTCATATCGTTCGCCGCCACGCACTATCTGGCTCAGCGTAGATTTAAGTACGGAGTCTTGTTTGCCGTTAATAGCATCGTAATAGCCGAATGGAATCTCCTCCGCCGATGAGCCGAGGGAGAAAAGGGATGCGAGAATAAGGAAGAGAGGTCTTTTCATGGCGGTACAGATTAGCAGAGGTTATAGCTTTTTTGTGCATGCAATCAGCAGATTCATCACCACGTACCAAAGGATACATGCAGTACCGCTGAAGAGGGCAAACTCTATATGTCCGGTTTTAATAGCTTTTACCACACAAAAGGCAACGAGGATCACGCAGCCTGCAAGGAAAGAAATAACCTCCAATTTCTGCGTCTTGAATGATTTGAAACTGAAGAAAGGTATCTCTGCATTCATTAGCCAGCAACTCACAAACGACAGACCGATCAGGCACCAACCCATCCAATCATGGGCGATGACCGAAACCGGCAGCGAGCAAATGCCGCCCCAGAAGATTGCGTTAGCCGGGGTAGCGAGCCCGATGAAAGAAGCGTGCTGGCGTTCATCTACGTTGAACTTGGCTAACCGCAGGGCGGAGAAAGCCGCCATCAGCAGAGCCAGACCTGCCCACCAACCTAATACCGGGCGAAGCCAGCAGAAAAGCATCATCGCCGGCGCGAGACCGAAAGTGATGTCATCCGCCAACGAATCCAACTGCACGCCGATCGGACTTGGAGCTTTCAGCAAACGGGCACTCAGACCATCGAAAAAGTCAAAGAAAGCACCGCCGAGTATGAACACAAACGCCCAGATAAAAGCACCTTGTGTCGCTAAGAAAACAGCTATTCCGCCGCAAAGCAGATTGCAACTCGTTATGGCATCAGGTATAATTCGCTTATTCATAATTCAATTATTTATTGTCATTGTGCACTTTTCGCGCATCATTGCGCGAACCAATCGTGCCGTTCAACTCTCAACTTTTCAGTTTCTTCCACACAAAATACGTGATTATAAACGTTGTTATGCTGCACGCATTGGCGATCCAGAAGAACGTACTGTAGCCAACCGCCATCTCCAAACTGCCGGCTACAAATCCCGGGATCATCATACTCAGCGCCATGAAAGCGGTGCAGATCGCATAATGGGCGGTTTTGTACTCGCCTTCTGAAAAATACATCATATAGAGCATATACGCCGTGAAACCGAATCCGTAGCCGAACTGCTCGAAACTGACGGCAGTGCCAATGAGCCACAGGGACTCCGGTTGCGCCATACTCAGGTAGCAATACACGAAACTCGGTAACGTCAGCGCGGCGGCCATCAGCCAGATCGAGCGTTTCAAGCCCCGGCGGGAGATATAAATACCGCCTAATATACCGCCCAAAAGCAGGAAGATGACACCGATTGTGCCGTACAGCAGTCCCACCGTGTCAGTACTCAGCCCCAAACCGCCGCCGATCACCTGACCATCGCGGATAAACGCCTCTTTGGCATCAATTAGGAACGGCTGACTCAATTTGACCAGAAACCCTTCGCTCAACCTGTACAACAGCATAAAGGCTATCGCCAGACCCACACCTGGCTTGGTAAAGAAAGTAGCAAATGCCTGCCCCAATTCTCTCCATACACCATTAGGAGTTCTTTCTCCTCCCCTTGTGGGGGAGGTCGGGAAGGGGTTTTGTTTTTGTTTTTCCCTTTCAACTTTCGGCAGCGCAAAACAATGATAAATGGTGACCAACAGCAGAATAACGCTGGTCATACCTAAAGTTACCTGCCACGAGAGAGGAATATTGCCGGTTTGGTTCTCAATATAACCGGCGGCATACACCAACACGCCTTGCGAGAACACCATGGCAATGCGGTAGAACGTTGAACGGATACCCACAAAAGCGGCTTGGCTCTTCGTGTCGTGCGCGATCATGTAATAGCCGTCGGCGGCGATGTCATGCGTCGCTGACGCAAAAGCGGTGATGATAAAGAAGATGAGTGTCCAGCGGAACAGACCCACCGAGGTCTCTTTCGCCGCAATCATCTCTGCCGATGGATGAGGAAGCGTCAGCGTCAATAGGATACACAATGCGGTCATGAGCGCCTGCATCGTCACAATCCACCATCTTTTTGTCCGCAGTACATCTACGAACGGACTCCACAATCCCTTCAGAAACCAAGGAAAATAGAGCAGGGTGGTGAAGAATGCCAACTGATCATTGGGTACACCCATTTTAGCAAACAGCATCACAGAGATGCTGTTTACTAAGAAATAGGGTATGCCTTCTGTGAAGTACAACGTCGGTACCCACACCCACGGAGATATTGATTTTTTACTTTCCACTAAAAGTCAACTTTCAACTTGCTACTAGACGACTTCTCTCAACTCTCAACTCTCAACTTCACCTTATATATTTACGCACGCGTGTGCGCATATAGGCTTATTGGAAGTTAGCGCGGTTGTCGGTCACGTCCGCTTTGTCCTCGATGAGTTGCATTGCCTGATAAGGCAGATAAGCGAAGCGGCTTGCCAGCTGTGCTTTCTCGCTCTCGGCGTTGAACTCGCCTTGCTGGTTGTTGGCTGCACCGGTCTTAACAACGAACACGCCCATGTTACCTTTGATAGCGCCGCTGAATGCGTTCTCGCCTTGTGCTACGGTCTTACCGATCACTGCAGGCTCCATGCCGGCATTGCCGAAACGGCTGTCTGCCAGACTGACGCGGTCGGCGTGTTGTACGCTCTGACCCAACTTCTCTGCGGCTGCTTCCAAACTCTCAATACCTTTCAGCTCTTTAGCAATGTAAGCAGCTTTGGCATTGTTGGTTGCCTCGTAAGTCAACTCCGAACGAACAGCCTCCAACGAACGGTACTCGCCGTCGTTCACTTCTGTCAGGGCGGCTACGATGAACTGCTGACCGCACTCGAATACATCCGATACTTGACCCTCTTTCGCCTCAAATGCCCAACGAACGATAGGACGGCTCGATTTGAGTTGACCTACCTTGTCGGTGGTCTTGGTCAGGTTGTATTGCGGAATAACTGCCAAACCTTGCTCTTGAGCGGCTGACTCCAATGCCTCGGCATTGTTGTTGTTCACGATGAACTGCTTTGCCTGATTGTAGAGGATCGAATAGGTCTTGCTGGACGGAGTTACCTCGCGAGCTAAAATAGCCAGCTTCACTTTCGGGGTCGGTTTGCCGATCTCCATGATCTCGTATGTCTGCTCACCCATACCTTGTGCTACGGTGAATTTCTCGCCGCGTTTGCCTGCCAATGCTTTCTCGGCAATGTTCTTCGGCAGATCTGCAGCCTTGAACCAACCTAACTCCTGATCCTCGCCGTCCTCAACGATAGCCTTCAGCTCTACAGAATCCGGCATCGAATAACCGGCTTGCATGATACGAGCCATCGCGTAAGTATTGTTCTCAAAGAGGATCTCGGTGCAATCGCCGGCTTTGGCTCCCTTGGCGAAAGCGAACTCCTTGAACTGAGCCGGAACGGTCTCTTCCGAGAAATCACGACCGTCGTACATAACGTCCGAATTGGTGTTTACCACGAGGCTTACGTCCTCTGCGGTCTTGAACTCCTCTTGCAGATTGTGCATCAGCGTCTCTGCGGCCTTGAAGTCTTCCTCGCTCGGCACGATGTCAAACGCTACGTATTTGATTGCGCGGTTCGGAGTCTGTTTGTATTGCTCTTTGTGTTGTTTGTACAGTTTCTTGAGGTCGCTGTCGCTCACTTTGACCAAACTGTCAGCTATGCTGTAGTAAGGCTTCATGGCGTACTCTGCGCTGAAACCGTTCTGACGGCTGTTGAACGCGAACTCTGCATCCAACGTGTTCGCTTTGAGCAGGTGTTGCAGCAGGTTCGTGTATTTCTCCTGCATGTAGCTGATACGAACCACCTTCTCCCAGTACAACCAATAGGTCTTGGCTTGTTTGAGGTTCGCGTTCTGCTCTGCGTCTGCGCCTTCCTGGTTAATAGCTTGCAGCAAACCGATTACTGCCTCGCGGCTGAACTGACCGTCCTCACCGGCGAACGCACGGCGGCTACGGATCACTTGGTGAATGTTGTTGCCGATGCACAACTCGCTCAGCTCGTCTTTGGTAATGTCCATTCCGATCTTTTCCGCTTGCGCGCGCATCGTGTAATCCATCATAAACATGTTCCATACCTGATTACGGATCTGGCTGTGCATGTCTTCGTCAAAATCGCTACGACCGGTCTCGATCTTATACACTTCCGTTAACTGCTCTTTGGCAGCCTCGTACTCGGTGTAATGAACTTTCTGTCCTTCGATTACACCAACGTTCTCGCGACTGCGGTTAAAGAAACTACTTCCGGAGTTCAAAAAGTCTCCGAGGATGAATGCCAACATGGCGAGACCCACAATCGTGATCAACAGCGCGCCATGATTTCTAATTCTTTGTAAACTTGCCATTTTTTATAATAAATTTTTTATTTGATTTATCAATTCTCAATTCTCAAATCTCAAAAGTTCGGGTTGCTCGACTCGGCTACATATCCGTCCCTCGGTTCGCAGATGCCGTGATAGTTCTGAATTGGCGCTTTTACGAGCACCGTGTCGCCGATTTGCAACTGGTTGTAGTCGGTGAACGGCATGTCGCCCTTGCCTTTCAGTTGATAGCAGGTGGCGTATTTCTTTCCGTCCGAAGTGATCGAGAATGTGTATTTGCCGTTGTTCAGCAAATCGCTTGCAGAGGGCATATCGGCTGTCACTACCACGCCGCGGATGGAATAAGTCGTGCCTGAGGTCTTGGTGTCTGCGATGGTCTGCGAGATCTCGATGGCTTTGTTCACGCTGATCTCGCCTTCTTTCGGCTCCGGGCAACCTTTGAAACTCGGTGTTACCATCGAATCAACGCGTACGATGAAGCCGTTCTTCAACTCCGGAGTCACTTTGCCGCTGCCGCTCACATACTTCGTCAGCACGCCGCATACCACTACCTTGCTTCCTGTCAAAGGCACTTCTTCGCTCTTGCGGAAACTGATGTTGTTGATGTTCTTTATGTAGTAACATGCCAAACTCGTAACGGCGTTGTTGTCCGACAGGCTGATGTTTATGTCCCGGCGGGTATAGGGCACTTCGTACGGATGAGTCGTGTTACCCACTACCATTCCCGTCAACTTGTACACCTCTGCCGTCGTTCCGTTATCAGGGAGCATGTTGCAGATCGCTATCGCGCTGTCCACGCTGATCTCTATGCCGTTGGTATCGGCTATCATCACAGGAATCGAATCCAGATTCTTGCTGTTGTCACCAGGAGCATTGATCGCCGGTGTCTCTTTACAGCCGGTCAGAGCGATAACTACTACCGCAAGCAGGGATACTAAATACTTTTTCATATGTTTTTTCATTTTTATACTCAAAATAGCGTGCAAAGATACAAAAAATATTTCACGCGCGCAAATAATTGCAAAAAAAAGTGAAAAAAAATGCAATTTTCTTGCATATATCAAAAATTTGTTGTAATTTTGTGCGCTTTTTCGATGGTGGGGCATTTTGTGCGCACACGAGAAGCATAGTATTAATATATAAACGCTAAAACTATAGCAACTATTACTCCCAGACCACGCGGTGGTCGAGTTATCAAAGAGGACCCGCATCGTATCAACGAGAAAATCCGCGGCGTCCAGCAGGTACGCCTCATTGGCGATAACGTAGAGCAAGGTATCTACTCGTACCAACAAGCAATGAAGATTGCGGATGAACAGAACCTCGACCTCGTCGAGATTGCTGCTACCGCCAATCCTCCTGTATGTCGTGTCATCGACTACCAGAAGTTCCTCTACGCCCAGAAGAAAAAACAAAAAGAGGCTAAGGCGAACCAAAAGAAACAAGAGGTGAAGGAAATCCGATTCGGTCCACAAACCGATGACCACGATTACAACTTCAAACTCAAACATGCTCAGGAGTTCCTCAAAGAAGGTAACAAAGTGAAAGCCTATGTCTTCTTCCGCGGACGTTCCATCGTCTTCAAAGAGCAAGGCGAACTCCTCCTCGCACGCTTCGCTGCCGACCTCGAAGATTACGGAAAGGCGGACAATGTGCCGACCCTTGAGGGTAAGCGAATGATCATGTTCGTCAGCCCTAAAAGCCAAAAATAAGAATACTACAAGTCGTAGGGCCTACCTTATTTACGCGCCGGGTGCGCGTGGCTGCCCGAGACTTTATTATTAACTATTAAATATTTTATTACAAAATGCCAAAGGTAAAAACGAACTCCGGTGCTAAAAAGCGTTTCACGCTTACCGGAACCGGTAAAATTAAGCGTAAGCACGCTTACAAAAGTCACATTCTGACGAAGAAGACTAAAAAGCAAAAACGCAACCTCACTCATGTTGCGTTAGTTGATCAAACGAACCTGCGCTCCGTACGTGAGATGCTGCTGCTTCGTTAAGTATGAACCATTAAAGTGAAAGGACAAGAGAAATGCCAAGATCAGTAAATCACGTTGCTTCGCGCAACCGTCGCAAAAAGATCATGTCGCTCACCCGTGGTAACTTTGGTGGTCGTGCCAATGTATGGACCGTAGCAAAGAACACATGGGAGAAAGGTTTGCAGTATGCTTACCGCGATCGTAAGAACAAAAAACGCACTTTCCGTGCTCTCTGGATCCAGCGTATCAACGCTGCTGCTCGCCTTGAAGGACTGAGCTACAGCCAGTTGATGGGACTCCTCAAGAAAGCCGGTATCGTCATCAACCGCAAAGCGCTCGCTGACCTCGCTATGAATCAACCCGCTGCTTTCAAAGCAGTCGTTGATCAGGCTAAGAAAGCTTGCTAAGTAAGGCCGTTGATTTTTGGGGTGAAACCTCGAGATCACCTGACCTCGAGATCACGAGATCACGTCGTCACGAATTCACGAAATCACGTCGTCACGAAATCACGAGATTTTGATTTCCCCCGTTCTTACAACAAAAAGGCTCGCATCTTCATGCGGGCTCTTTTTTTTGTTTTTTTTTCATTATCTCCTCTTTTTTTTGTGTTTTTTGTGTTTTTTTCATTATCTCTTTGTATCTATTGTGATATTATTGGGTCGTTATTGGGTGATTATTGGGTGATTATTGGGTTATTATTGGGTTAGTCGAGTACTAAAAGGCTACTAATAGGCTAATAACCTCGTCATGTATTGGGTGAATTGAGGTACTTCTTAAGATTCTTCTTATTTGTATGTTCTATTTGTCGTTTTGTATGTTTCCTGTGGCAAAATGCACCTTAAAATGTTAGATTTGTTTTGCAAATTACACTTTTTTGTTGAATTTTGTATCAAAAAGTTGCATATTTACCAAAAATGATGTACATTTGTGCTTTAAATTTTAGTATATAGTGTGAAAGTGTTAAAAACTAACAAATAGGACATTATTTATATTGTATTTTTCGCGTGTGTATATGTTCAAAAATAATTGAGATCCCGAAATACCCACGAAATACCCACGAAATACCCACGAAAACCCCGCGAAAGACCCGCGAAATACCCGCGAAATTTGCCGTAAAGAAGAAATGAACATTTTGCTCCAAGAAAAAAAATGTCTTTAATTCTTATCTCGCTGTGCTCGAACGATCTGCTTCGCTGTATGGTTGTTGACCTGAAAAAAATCAATCGTCAATTAAAACTATTTGTTCAATCTGTTAAATCTGTGGATGAATAGCAAAACGACAATATCATTTAATCTCGAATAATATTAAAACTTTATAATTTTAAACTTTATAATTATGATCAAAAAAAATTACTTATTTACACTTTTCCTCCCCGCCTTCCTCTGGCTGGGAACAGGTACGATTTGGGGAGAAACGTTGACCATTGGACGGAAAACAAATACTAGTATTTATTTCCCCGTCTATGGAAATTACGCTGACTGGTATCAGCACGTTCAGATTATCTATCCCAAGGATAGTTTGACTGCATTAGTTGGTCAAAACATAACCGGCATGACTTTTTACTTGAAAAGTTCTGCCTCTGGTTCATGGGGAGCTGCTACATTTAGAATTGGTTTAACAACAACAAAAGACACTGCCGATTTTGGTAGTAGTACTTATCATAAATATGTCATGGATGTAGCGACAACACAGGTTTATTCGGGAGCTTTGGATGGTACAGGTTCAACTATGGTTGTGACCTTTGATACTCCGTTTACATACACAGGAGGTAACTTGTTCTATGATCTGCAGAGTTTAACAAAAGGCACATACAAAGATGCAACTTTTTATGGTGCAACATTAGATCAAGATAATTATAATGGTTTTGAAGTACATAACTCTTCTAGCCTTGCAAGTGCAGATGCAGCTTATGTCAATAACGGAGTGAAGTTTATTCCCAAAACCACCTTTACCTATGAAGCTGCTGGTGGTGAAGCATGCCCAAAGCCAGGCAGTCTTACTGCGACAACGGCATCATCAACTTCTGCTACTATCACATGGAAGAAGAAAGGTTCTGAGTCCGCGTGGGATTTGCAGTACTCGGATGATGATTTTGCAACCAATACGGAGTTGAATCTTACGACTTCAGATGTAACAGTTAACGAAGATGATTGTTCTTATATACTTACTGGACTAACCGCTGCAACTGATTATAAAGTGCAAGTACGCGCCAACTGTGGTGGAGACGATGGAGAAAGTAGTTACACAGCTCCCGTCTCTTTCCGTACATACAATGGTGTACCTTTTGCGGATGACTTTGAGTCACAAACAGCAAATGCTGTGCCTGCATATTGGGATAACTCAGCATCTACATCTACGACTGCAAGTCAGGCGGATAAACCGGCTATTTGGAATGTATACCAATATAGCGGAAATAAAATGATCCGCATGTACAATTATTGGGCACAATCAGGTGTTGCACTTATCAATACTCCTACAATTGAATTACCTGCTGCTCCGACAGAGTGTGAATTAACATTTGAATACGCTCACAATGCATCATGTGGTGCTTACTACGTTAAAATCTCCACTAATGGTGGTTCTTCATTTACAAATTTGAATTCTTATACAAAGGGTAGCGGTAGCGACAAAGATAATCCAGGTTCATTTACGGAAGCTACCATCGATCTCGCGGAATACGCAGGCGAAAAAATTATTCTGCAATTTGACGCCAGCGCCAATTATGGAAACGGATCTATCTTCGTAGACAATGTAAGTGTACATGCAAAATCTTCTTGTGCGAAACCGAGCGGATTGGCATATACAAATGAGAGTATTACTTCTTCCGGCGCTACTTTCACTTGGTCGGCAGGAGGCTCTGAGTCTAAATGGAATTTGCAATACAAAGGTACCGGTGACGCTGATTGGACATTGGTTGAAGACGTAACAAGTCCATACGTATTGTCGGATGCTCGTGCCAACACAGACTATAGTGTTCAAGTGCAAGCAGATTGTGGTGGCTCACAAAGCGAGTGGACAAGTTCTGCTTCATTCCGTACCGCTTGTGCTCCGATTGATAGTGAGGAATTGCCATGGACTTATGGCTTTGAAGATGGTCTTCCTTCTGGAGACTATGTTGTTCCTTACTGCTGGCAGAGAAAACCGAATGATAATAATGTTTATGTACAAACAACAAACGTATATGCGGGTTCGAAGAGTTTGAAAGTATATGGAGGAACCAGTTATAGTGGAGCAAATACCATTATTTTGCCCGAGTTTGAAGAGGATATTGCAAATCTGACCATACAATTCTACTACAAAACGACCTCTGTAGGGGCAAGTTATGGTAAGCCGGTTATCGGCTACGTTAATACAAGCGGCACATTTGTTGCTTTGAAATCAGATTTGGCGCAATCTGCTTCTGATACTTATGCTTTTGCAGAATATACGTATCCTTCTTCTTATGAAGATACTCCGGCTAATCTTGCTATTCAATATACAGGTGGAACTTTCGCATATGGAAGCGGCTCCATGTATATCGATGCAGTTACGGTAAAACGTTCGCCGACGTGTTTTAAACCGACAGCTTTAAACTGTGATTCAAAAACATCAACTACTGCAACCATCTCATGGACTGCAGGCAAAGTGGGCGATGATGCTTGGGTGGTTGAGTATTCTACTGCTTCGAATTTTGCAACAAGTACAGAAGCGGCAGCTACATCTAATTCATATACTATTTCCGGATTAACTGCGCAGACCACTTATTATGTTCGCGTTAAGACAGACTGCGGCTCTTCTGATTATAGCGATTATTGTGAGGCTATTAACATTACGACAGCGTGTGCTGCACAAGCGCTGCCGCTCGAAGAGGACTTCAGTGGAGCTATCTCTTGTTGGTCAAAAGTAGATTGTCATTCAGAGACAGGAGTTAGCAGCGGTGCCTTCAAGTTCCGTTATTCAACCACTCCTCCTCAGTACCTCATTTCTCCGGAATTAGTGGCTTCTGCTAAAGCATTACAGGTTGCATTTGATTATAAAGCAGCTTCTTCAATGTTTGAAGAGTCATTTGTGGTGGGATATTCCACTACTACGAATGCTATTTCTGCATTTACATGGGGAACAGAACAAACTGAATTGACCAATACTTCTTATACGAATTATTCAGAAAATCTGCCGGCTGGTGTCAAGTATGTCGCAATTAAATACACGGCTAACGATAAATCTGCTCTTTTTATAGATAATTTCTCTGTTTCAGTGGCTCCTACTTGCTTCAAGCCTGCTACCTTGAATAATGCTGCAAGCATTACTCCTGAAGGTGCAACCTTTATCTGGACGGCAAGTTCGAGCAATAATGAGGACTATTACCAATATATCTGCGTAGCAGGTGGTACTGATGTTAATGATATTGATTGGAGTGCTTCAACAAAAGTTGCTAAGGCTGTTGCTCCGGCTACTAACCAAGCCGTTCTAACCGGCAAGGCTGCTGGTACCTATGACTTCTATGTTCGTTCATGGTGCAGCAATGACGACCAAAGTGAAGCAGTTAAGAAATCCTTCACTACTGCAACCGTTACCGCCCCAACGATTGGTGCTATCACAACTACGAACGAGACCGCACATGCGACTTGGACTGCTCCAGATGTAAGTTTCGATGTTCAATATCAATGGAAGACTAGCAATGAAGGCTCCGATTGGAGTGATGCGACCTCCAACTTGTATGCTGACATTAGCGATTTGGACGCAAGTACGACATATACATTCTATGTTCGTTCGTACTACGACGCATCGCATATTGGTTCGGATGTAAGCACAACCTTCAAGACTGCTTGCGATCCGTTTACGGTAGCAGTTGGTACTCCGTTCGAGCAAAACTTCAATGATGTTACTACCAATGCTATTCCTGACTGCTGGAATAATGACGAAGGTACGACAACAACCGCAAGTTACAAGTGGAAAGTGGTTACCGGTGGTCAAAGCGGTAAGTGCGCGATGTTCAATGGTACAGATAATGGTAGCGGCAAGACCAACGTATTGGCTACTCCGCTAATTGAGTTGAATTCAGATGCCGATCTCTCTTTCTATTGGAAGAATAAGAAGACGGGTGCTTATGCCGTTGAGATTTCTGTAGATGGTGCTGCTCGGACTACATTGGTTTCCGAACTTACCGGTATAGACGCGTGGACGTTGGTAGATAAGCCGTTGACATCTTACAACGGTCATACCATTCAACTCTTCTTCTGCGGTACAAGCATCAACGATGGTAGCGCAAATCTTTATCTTGATGAACTCAAGATTACTCCTATCTCATGCCGCAAGCCGGCTTCGGATCCGGTAGCAAGCGCTATTTCTGATACTGAGGCAACGTTAACCTGGACTGCCGGCGGGACGAATACCGACTACCAGTTTGCTCTGGCTCTCAAAGATGAGGCTCCGGTTTGGAAAACTGCTAACGTAGTAAACGCGTTGACAAAGTCGTTTGATGACCTCACTCCGATGACGAACTACGACTTCTATGTACGTACCTACTGTGACGCTTTGAACCAATCTGAGGCTCGCAAAGTATCGTTCCGTACCGAATGTGCTGACTTTGTGACAATGCCGTTCGAAGAGAGCTTCAATAGCGTTGCCGCTAACGCAATACCTGAGTGCTGGGATAATAGAGAAGGCACTTCCAGCGACACATACAAGTGGAAAGCCGTTACCTATAGTGGACGTAACTCGTCTAACTGCGTACGCTTCAACTCTTCGACGAATGATGCTGATGCAACGAATGTATTGGCAACTCCAACGATTCAGTTGAACGAAGGCAACTTGTTGAGCTTCTGGGCTAAGAACCCGACAGGTGGTGCGCTCAAAGTTCAAATCAAGGAGGAAGGCGAAGACGCCGTAGATCTCATAGCAACTGGTCTTACCGACCTTGCAGATTGGACTTTCAAGTATGTGGATATCCCTGCTGCTTACAACAACAAGAAAGTACAAATCCTCTTCCATGCTACGAGCAACGCAGGAGATGAGTATGCATATATTTATATTGATGACGTGCGCGTTCTAAAGCACTTAAGTTTGTCTGATGCGGACAATAACGCAACTGTGTTAAATAATAACAACGGCAAGAAAGTAGCTGTTACTATCGGACGTACCATCGTTCGTAAGGGCTATTATAACACGATTTGTCTGCCGTTCAGCCTGAGCGCTGAAGAGTTGGCTGCTTCGCCGATCGCTTCGGATGACCTCTGGGCATTTAAGTATGCGAAAGTTGATGAGGCAACGGACGAACTCCTCTTCCGTATCGACAGGTCCGATCATATTGAGGCAGGTGTTCCGTACTTCATTGGCTTCGAGAATAACGAAGATGACATCGTTAACCCGTTCTTCAATAATGTTACAATCTCTGCTACTGTTGGTCAGAACGTCGGTAATGAAGAAGTGGCACAGTTATGCGGTATTGTTGATCAACCGGTGGTATTTACCGCTCATGACCAAACAAAACTGTTCCTGGCGGCTAACAACACCTTCTATTGGTGGAATGGTGATTCCGACAGCCGGATGAATGCTTTCCGTGCTTACTTCAAAGTGAACACAACAACATCCGGTCCGAGCTACGTTCCGCGTCATGGAATGCGCGCACGTATCATTAAAGAGGAACAAGTGGCTACCGGTATTGAGGATGTACAGGGAACGACGGTACAAAGTACCAAGTTATTGGAGAATAGCCAAGTGGTGATCATCCGCAACGGTGTGAAGTATAACCTCCAAGGACAAGTAATCAAGTAATTAGAAAGGGAAATACGTTATGAAAAAGAAATATAATATCCCAGCAACTGAAGTGTTGTATATCACCGCAATGAACTCGCTGTGTGACGTGTCTAAGTTTGCAGATGTAACATTGGGAGGCGGATCGTCCACTAACGATCCTATCAATTCTCTCTAACCCTCGCGCAAGGCGCGAAAGAAAAGAACGGGGCGTGTCGATGACATGCCCCGTTCTTGGTCGGTAATGGTTCTTAATGGAGAGCTTTTGTGCAGGTGAGGATTGCTTGTTGCAGTTGTTCGCTGGCGGGAACAAGGGGCAAACGGAGATAGTTTCCGATGATGCCTTTTTGCGCCAGAACGGCTTTGATCCCCACCGGGTTGCCTTCCGCAAAAAGCAGTTTGACCATCTCGGCGTACTTGCCCTGCAAAGCCGCGTCCTTGTCATGCACAATGTGCCGGAAGTCCTCCGGGAACGCGTTACTTGCCACACTAATTAATCCTGCTCCGCCGGCTTCCATGACTTCGCAAGCTATACCATCATCACCACTAATAACGAGTAATTGTGAATTGTGAATTGTGAATTGTGAATTGGCAAGAGTGATCAAATCTTTGATCTGAGCGATGTTGCCGGACGCTTCTTTGATGCCGATGATCTTATCCGGGTAAGCCTTCCAAATGCGTATAACCGTCTCCGGCAGGAGGTTCACGCCCGTGCGCCCGGGTACGTTATATAATATAACAGGAACAGGCGAGGCTTCCGCTATCTTGCAAAAATGCTGAAACAAGCCCTCCTGATTCGGCTTGTTGTAATACGGACAAACGGAAAGGATCGCTTCAAAGCCGGTTAGATCCATCGTGCGCAAACTCTCGCATACAGCCGCCGTGCAGTTACCGCCGACGCCCAATACCAGAGGCAAACGTCCGTTGACATACTTCCGGATGAAAGTCCGTACATCTCCGCGCTCCTTTTCGGTCATGGTAGCTGCTTCGCCCGTTGTACCGAGTACCACAATATAATCCACCCATCCCGTTAACTGCGTGTCCAAGAGGCGCGCCAGTGCTTCATAATCCACATTGCCGTTCGCGTCAAACGGCGTGATCAATGCGGTTCCTAATCCTTTAATCATTGCTTTTGATTTTTAATAAGAAATTCATCATCTGTTCGTATAGCCAGGTGGTTTCGATGCGAATGTTTTCTCCCTGCTCGGGTGAGAAATCAGGCGGTGCAATGAGCATGTCGTGTATTCCTTCGCCCAAGTTCAGCCCCGCCTTGAAATCCGCATCGGCGTACATGGCGATGTAGCGCAAGGGCAACAAGGATTGCGTGGTGAGGTCGATCATCAGATCATAGTGCATCGCCCGCAGGTCGGTGATCACATCCTCTTTGGGCTTACCGAAGAAGTTGTAATCCTCTAATCCGAGAATGCGGCTTTGCGGCAGAATGAGGGAGTCGATCACCTTTTTGGGCACATAGCCCCACATACTCACATCCATTTTGCGTTTGAGCAGATCCTGCCGAATGGATTTGATGGCATCATTGCGCTCTAACACATCGCTTTCATAGATGATAAGCACTTTGAGCGGCTTTTCCCAATGTGGAAAACGCGGTGTGCGCTGCGGCTGATGCTTGCACAAGTATTCAAAAATATATTGACGTAATTTTCTCATTTTCCTATTTTCCTATTTTCTCATTTAATCATTTCGAGGAAGTCATCTTCGGTCATTAGCCGGATGCCGAGTGCTTCGGCTTTCTTCAGTTTCTCGGGTCCCATGTTCTCTCCGGCGAGGATGAAAGAAGTCTTCTTGCTGACCGAGCCGACGTTCTTGCCACCGTGCGCTTCGATAAGCTCCTTGTACTCGTCGCGGGAGTGGTGTGAGAAGGTACCACTTATTACGATGGATTGTCCGGCCAAGACCCCCTCGTTCCCCCTAAAGGGGGATGCTTCGCCTTCGAATTGCAGGCCTGCTTGACGGAGACGGGCGATGATCTCCAAATTGCGGCTGTCCTCAAAGTACCGGACGATGTTCTCTGCGATCTGCGGTCCCACATCTTCCACCGCGCATAACTGCTCTGCGTTTGCCTGTCGGAGGCTGTCGATGGTGTTATAGACGCGTGCGATCTTTTTTGCGGTGGTCTCTCCTACCATGCGGATACCGAGAGCAAAGAGCACGCGCGCCCACGGCACTTGTTTGGACGCCTCGATGCCGGCTAACATGTTCTGCGCGGATTTCTCACCGAGCCGCTCCTGCGCCGCGATGTCTCCGAGTTGCAGGTCGTATATGTCGGCGATGTTATGTAGCAATCCTTTTTGGTAGAGCAGGTCGATTGTCTCTTCGCCAAGGCCGTCTATGTTCATTGCTTTTCGGCTGACGAAATGCTCAATTTTGCCTTTTATCTGCGGCGGACAACCGGCTTCGTTTGGACATCTCCATGCCGCTTCGCCTTCTACTCTTACTAACTTTGCACCGCATTCCGGGCAAACAGTGGGGAAGGTGTATTCTTCGTCCTCCAAGGTACGCGCAAGAGACGCGCAAGGTACGCTGATAGACCGTTCTTCTCTTCCCGTGATTTTCGGAATGATTTCTCCGCCTTTCTCAACCCACACACGATCCCCCGGACGGATGTCAAGCGAGCGGATAAAATCTTCGTTATGAAGGGTCGCGCGCTGCACAATCGTGCCGGATAATTGAACCGGTTCCAAGTTCGCAACCGGCGTCACGACACCGGTTCTGCCCACTTGGTAAGTGATCTCTTTGAGAAGCGTCAGTTGTTTCTCGGCGGGGAACTTATAGGCAATCGCCCAGCGGGGTGTCTTGGCGGTATAGCCGAGTTCTTCCTGTTGTGCCAAGTTATTAACTTTAAGCACGATGCCGTCTGTGGCAACCGGCAAGTTCTTGCGCTCGGTGTCCCAATAAGCGATGTACGCCATGACCTCATCCACGTTGTGGCACACTTTGATGGCATCGGAGATATGGAATCCCCATTGTTTGGCGGTTAGGAGCCGCTCGTAATGAGTTGTGCCCGGCAGATCCTCGCCTAACATATAATAGAGGTACGCGTCTAATCCCCGCCGCGCCACTTCCTTCGGGTCCTGCAGTTTGAGCGTACCCGAAGCCGCATTGCGTGGATTCGCAAACAGCGGTTCTTCCTGCTCCTCGCGCTCTTTGTTCAGCGCCTCAAACCGCTCCCAAGGCAGTAGCACTTCGCCACGCATCTCAAAGCTCGACGGCGTCCCGACGACGTGTCGTGGAATAGAGGTAATTGTTTTAATATTATCAATGACATCATCGCCCTGCACACCATCCCCTCGTGTGAGCGCCCGGACGAGTGTCCCGTTTTCGTACCAAAGACTGATGGAAAGTCCGTCAAACTTCAGTTCGCAAACGATTTCCACATTTGCCGGCAGTTTACGCACCCAGTCTTCTATTTCTTCGCGCGAATAACTGTTAGCGAGCGATAACATCGGGTACTTGTGCTTAACCGTCTCGAAGCCCTTTTTGCCTAAGTCCGATCCCACATGCTGGGTCGGGCTCTTGGGGTCATACATATCGGGGAATTGTGCTTCCAGTTCCTGCAAACGGTGCATTTTGAAGTCAAAATCCCGGTCGGATAGAGTAGGCATGTTCAGTACGTAGTACTGGTAGTTCGCCTCTTCCAATTCCCTGCGCAAGCGTTTCAGTTCCTCGCGCTCGGGTTCTTCTATTTCGCTGAATAAGTCCACTGTTCAACTATTAATTATCAATTATCAATTATCAATTATCAATTATCGGACGATCATTTTTCGTTGGTAGGTCTGTCCGTTAAAATAGATGTACACCACGTACACACCTGCCTGTTTGGGCAACTCCACGGTGTAGTCCGGCGAGGTGATTTCGTGTTTGTCGATGGGCCATCCGCTGATGCTGTAAATGGCGTAGAAACTCTTCGCCTCAGGTGTGTATGCGTTCTGAATAACCATCTGGTCCGATTCCCCGCTGAGGATGTTGGCGGAGTTGATCTGCGGTGTCGGGTCGTAGATCAACGTGCTGTCCAGTTTGAGCCCGACTAACACCGGGTCATGGTCGGAACAGCGGAACATGGTCAGGTCGTTGGATTTGTCATAAGTATATCGGTCGTTTTCGTCGGAGTTGATATGGAACGCCGCCATGCCGGTCACCTGCGCGTAGAGCGTGGGGTTGCAGATGGCATGGTCAATATATGATGCCAAACCGCCGTACATGTAACTGTAACTGCTGTCGGCATGGTAAGCGCGATGCAGGTCAATTAGCCCCGAACTGAGCAGGGTCTTGATAGGCGAGGTGAACGCGTAGCAGTTGAGGTCGCCCATGAGCAGCAGATCGTTCTCCCGCACGCTTTTGTTCAGCCGGTACGACTGGTAGTAATCCACCACCGCCTTCGATTCGTTCACACGCCGCGCTTCGGCGCCGGTGTTCATCGCCTTGAAGTGGTTGATCGAATAGATGAATTTCTCGCCCGTGCTTTTCTCGCGGAAACAGACCATTTTCTTGCGGTGCTTGACCTCGGTGTCGATTGTACCGGGGTTGCCGATCGGCTCCACTTTGTTGGCGTCATAGACGAACTCCACCTTCTGGTACGTGCCCGTTTCGGGGTCGGAGAAATACTTGTAATTGCGTCCGGGGATATTGGTATTGAGGTCATTGACGATCTCTTGCACCGCCTCGTTGCCCTGTTGCACCTCGACTAAGCCGATTATATCCGCATTGATACGTTTGAGGGCTTTGCTGATTTTGGCGCGCTGTTTCTCCTTGTCCGCCGCCGAACGCGCGCCCATTTGACCGATGGTGGAGAAATAATTCTCCAAGTTAAACCCGCATACCAAAAGCCTGTAGTCTCCTAAATCCGGAATGCCGGCTTCCAGCTCCGCACGGGTGTTTCCGCTCCATTCGCCGCTGACAAATGTCAGATTCAAAGGCGAATTGACCGTAGCCGTGAGGTGGTAGATCTTCTCCCCGCAACGGTGGTATTCGCTCACGCCGTCGAGCCGGAAGACACAACTGCCGTTGATCCGGACGGCGGATTTGTAGTCCTCGGTGTTGAGAAAACCCTGACATTCCGGGGCGTACATGCGCCAAGGTCCCACCGTCAGATGTTCGCCCACATTCGAACTCACCACGATAGGATCGTCAAACACCACGGTCTGACCGATATATTGCGATAACTCCTGCGCATTCCAAGTGGCAGGGTCGGGGGCGCTGATATGGATTTGTGCCGCCAAATGCAGACAAACAAACAGCATTGCGAGTAGTAAGATAGGCTTTTTCATCGCTTCTTTTATTAAATCGGCTACAAAAGTACAAAAAAATTTGCATATATGCAAATAAAAGTGTATCTTTGTGCCCGATTTTGGTAATATTAAATTTTTAAGCGATGACTTTTTCCGAATGGTGGACAGAAATGAAGGTGAAAAAATGGCTGAAATATGTCATTACGCTTGTCGTGTTTCTGATCGTATATCTATTTATCGGCGACCAGAGCCTGCTCCAATTTGCCCGTCGCGGCCGCGAGATCCGGCACTTGGAACAACAGCGGGATATGTACCGCGAAGGCTCGGAAAATGCCCAGCGGGAGTTGCGGACACTCAGTCATCCGGACAGCCTGGAGCGGTTCGCGCGCGAACATTATTATATGCACGCGCCTGACGAGGACATTTATTTAATTGATAATTGATAGCTGAAAATGAGAAAATCTTCTATTATATTGATCATCGGCATGGTGATCTTAGGTGTCGGCGCGGCGCTCAGCATGGCGAAAATCGAGCCGTGGGCGGATTATGTGCTTGTCGCCGGAGCGGTTGTTGTTGTCATCCGCGGTTTCGTCCGTAACCGCGAGAAGGACTAACAGTTTAACAATTTAACGGTTTAACAATTTAACGTTTATGCGTGACTCCGTCCGCAAGGAACATATTATTTTAGGTGTCGATCCAGGTACGCTGTATATGGGATACGCGGTGTTGCACACGGTGGGTCAACAGGTTGAAATACTGGAGTTTGGCGCGTACGATGTGCATAAACTCGAGGGGCAATATCCGAGGCTCCAGAAGGAGTTTTTCTTCTTGCAGGAGATTATTGACAAGTATCATCCTTCCTGTCTGGCAATCGAGACGCAGTTTGTGGATAAGAACCCGCAGACGATGATCAAGATCGTTCACGCGCAAGGAGTAGCGATTGCTGCGGCTTTGAGCAAAGACGTGCCGATTTACGAGTATTCGCCCATGAAAATCAAAATGGCGATCACCGGTAACGGTCATTCGTCCAAACAGCAGGTGGCGGGCATGTTGCAGCGGTTTCTGCATATCCCCGAGGAAGAGATGCCGAAGAAACTCGATGCGACAGATGCCCTCGGTATCGCTTATTGCCATTACCTACAATTGGGGATGCCGGTGTCCGACGGCGGCGCGAAAGATTGGACCACCTTTGCCAAACGTAAAGGACTGACGGACAAAGGTTTAACCGGACCTGCGGCACAATTGGCAGCGGCGCTCGCTACCGTTTCCAAGAAAAAGAAGTAGTGCGTTAAAAACGGGAAAATAAAGAAAAAATCAAAAAAACACCCCTAAAATTTGGTAGTCTCGATTTTTTGTTGTACCTTTGCACCGAAAATCAAAAAACAATTAATTTTGAATTTTTAATTTTGAATTTTTAATTTTGAATTTTTAATTTTTAATTTAAGAATATTATGGCTTACAAAATTTCAACTGACTGCATTGCTTGCGGTACCTGTATTGACGAGTGCCCGATGGGCGCTATTTCTGAAGGCGAACACTATTCCATCGACCCGGATGTTTGCACCGAGTGCGGAACCTGTGCGGATGTTTGCCCAAGTGGCGCTATTAGCCTCTAAAAAGGTGATTTTTTTACAAAAAATGTGTATTTTTGAGGGTTTACGGTAGTATGCCCTCGTTTTTTTGCAAAAAATGTAAGGTAAACCTTGCAAATATCAATTTTTTTTTGTATCTTTGCAGCGTATTTTCAAAATTTAGCTCAAAATGGATGAAAATAATGAAGTAAAAGATGAGAAAATCGACGAGAAAAAAGAGAAATTAGAGCGCCAAAACGCGGTGTTAAATTCATTTTTCCGTATTCATGATTTTTTGGTGGCACATGCTTCTATGCCTATTCGTCGTCT